>Ga0123332_1000266_pt1 | contig 51552 bp, 46 predicted proteins | sample BioC12SIPDNA_4_FD_89958 | JGI IMG/M metagenome (GOLD analysis project Ga0123332, IMG submission 89958) | Anaerobic biogas reactor microbial communites from Washington, USA - Biogas_R2_A C12 SIP DNA | ecosystem: Engineered > Bioreactor > Anaerobic > Unclassified | place: Washington, USA... | reverse complement strand
TTCAGGCCCACGTCGATCGCAGGCGAGCCCGCCGTCAGGCTCAAGTTCCCCGCGGCGGCGTTCGCAAAGGCGGGATCGGTGGCCAGGTTCCCACCACCGTTCGATCCCAGCGTCGTGCTCCATTCGGGGCCGCTGCCCTGGATGAGGCTGTATTCCGTTGAGGAGGTGTCGTAGGCGCTCATCTGCGGGCCACCGGCACAGGTGTTGCCCCAGAGAATCGTGTTGGAGAGGTGGAACCGGGCTGTATCGGCCTGGGCGCATAGCCCCCCACCCAGGGTGCTCGCCTGGTTGTCTGCGACCGTGACGTTGACGAGCGTGAAGGTGCTGTTGCTGGCATAGAGCGCCCCGCCGTTCGCTGTGGCCGAGTTCTTCCAGAGTACGACGTTGACCAGAAGGGTGGTGCCCGCATCGTAGGTCGCTACAGCCCCGCCGTTACTGCCCTGGTTCTCGGCAAATACCGAACGCGTGATGGAAAGCGCCGCGCCGTTGTTGTACAGCGCCCCGCCGGCCGTGTTGGCTCGGTTCCCGTTGAACAGCGTTCTCTCGGCCAGCAGAGACCCGCCCTGAACCCGCAGCGCGCCGCCCTTGCTGGCCTGGTTTCCGACAAAGAGCACATCGGCCAGGTGAACGGTGCTGGCGGTACTCACCAGGCCTGCGCCCTCCTTCGCGACGTTCAGGCCATCGCCGCCGGTGATGATCAGGCCGTCCAGGGTCACCACCTCAGCAGCGCTCGATACAGTCACGACCTGGTGAGCGTTGGTGCCGACGATGTCGGCAAACGACTGCGTGACGCCCCCGATCTGCGCGTCATCGCCGCCGATATCGCCGCTCAGGATGGTGCCGTGCGCATCGGGATCGCGCTCTGCGAGCGTGGCCTCGTCGCCCGCGAAACCGCCGTAGAGCGAGACGCCCCCCGGCACCGCAAAGGTGCTCGCGGCTTGCGCTCCCGGCCGGTAGATGCCGCCGGCGATCCAGATCTGATCGCCCGAGGAGGCCGCGTCCAGCGCGGCCTGCAGCGACGGGTAGGCCGTGGCCCAGGTGGCGCCGTCGGGCGCTGGTGCTTCAGAAGATGCGTCCACGCGGAGCACGCTGGCATCTGAACGCACCGGAAAGAAGGGATGGACCAGACTTGTGAGGGTGAGGGACAGGATGAGGACGAGAGTGGAAGCGAGGCGGGCAGCACGGTTTCCCATGGTGACTCCTCCGCCGGCGGGCGCCGGCCGAGCAACTGACGGAGCACAGCCGAAAGGGGCGGACGTCACGGGCGCGGCAAAGCGCTCTTATGGTAGCAGATCGCGTGCGCTTATACAAGGGGTTCGCAAGGCATTCTCAGAAAAAAACATGTCACGCTGGGCCAGAGCGGGGGGCGCAGAATGGGCAGACGAACGAAAAGAGGAGAGGAGGTGGCGTGCGCTGGCATCGGCCGAGAAATGACAAACCGCCCGCGAGCGGCCACTCACCTTCCGGTGAAGCATCTACGGGCGGAACGCGCTTGTCTGTATCTGTCCGGCAACGACGGCGTGGCTACCAGCTCCCTGACGCCAGAAAGCGATACATATGGTACCCCCAAGGGAATTCGAATCCCTGTCGCAGCCTTGAAAGGGCTGTGTCCTAGGCCACTAGACGATGGGGGCACGGATCTGCACGATTGTAGCACCGCGGCCCGCGGCGGTCAAAAACCCCTCGGTTACCCGGCGATCCTGACGGCGGCGCGCAGAAAGCCCTTGTAAACTGGGCTGCCGCACGCTATGATGGCCGTAGTGTTGCGCCCCTCGGGGCGCTTACGGGGGGATAGAGCGATGGACTCGACGCGGAATCCAGAGGAGCGCGGCTTGCTTGTAGGCGTCCTTGTCGGCATGGCGGGCCTCGCCCTGATGATCGCCCCGGCGGCCCTGAGCATGCGCGGGATGGACGGAGCCTATGCCCTGGGCGCCTTTGGCCTGATGCTCTTGATCCTGGGCGCCATCACGGCCGCGGTCCGGTTGCCCCGGACGCGCGCGGTCGACCGGATGCTCGAGGGGGTGGACTTGCTGGCGCGCTGGCAGTACGGCGGCGAGCTCCATGGCAGGCAGGTGGCCAACGACCTGCAATCCCAATTACAGCGGAACCGCCGCTTGCTCCTGATCATCCTCGCCTGGTGGGCCGTATGGGTGGCCGTATTCACGGTGATCGGCCACGCCGAGGGCCAGGGCGATGCCATGCCCCTCTTTGTGGGGATCATGGTGGGTGTGCTGGCGATCGTCGCGGCGGCGGCCCTGGGGATCCCGCATCTGATGGCGCGGCGCGCCATGGCGCGCCCGGAGGCCCTCATCGGGCGCCACGGGATCCTGCTCCACGGCACCTTTTACTCGTGGGACGCCCCACTGAACCAGTTGCAGGAGGTAGCGCTCTCGGAGGACTCGCCCCGTCCGCAGCTGGTGATCACCCTGAGGTCACGCAGCGGCCCGTATCTAGCCTATGGGGCGCCACTCCACCTCACGGTCCCCGTGCCGGCCGGTGAGCTTACGCGGGCACGCCGGATCGCCGGAGAGTTGAGTCTGATCGCCACAGGCCCGCAGCTCTCAAGGTCGCACGCCGAGCTGTGATACCCCTCACGTGCGGCAGAGATCGTCCACGACGATGCGCAGCATGATGTGGGGCCGGTGGGCGGCCAGGCGGATCAGCAACGCCCGTACCCAGAGTGTCGCCCAGGCCATCTCGAGGCTCTCCTCAGGGTGGTGATCAGGCTATACGCGAGCGCCCACGTTCCAAGGCGGCTCGCCCGTCGTCCACCGATCGACTCGATGCCGAGCGCCCCGCTCAGACAGACGGCTGCGGCCACGAGAAGGCGCGCTCGGGTACGCGGTGCAAGCCGCCTCAGAAAACCCCAGTAGAGCACCCCAGCAGGGCGATCAGCGTGACGCCGGCGATCACCCAGGAAAAGTACAGCAGGCCGGCCCTCTGCAGCCCTAGGAGCCGCCTGACAGGCTCCGAGAGCATCTCGTGAAGAGCAAAGAACTCCTCTCCGGCCATCACCGCGAACCCGGCGGCGAGCCCTGCCCAGTGCCAGGCATCCCGATCACTCGTGCGCCACCCGGCCGCCGCGATGAGAGCCAGGAGCGCGGCGCATCCCAGCAGGAGGAGGACCGAGTAGAGCGTGGGCAGGCTCGATTCGAAATCGACGTTGAGAAAGCCGAGAAGCGCCAGGGGCTCCCCTGTGGGAAAAGGTAGGGATGGAGCTGCCCGATAACGCTGAGGGTCACCAGCAGGCCGGCCGGCAGGGCAAGCAGCGTCGTCAGCCGTCGCAGGCGCAGGCTGAGGTCCACAGGGCTCATGGGCTACTCCATACTCGGTGGGCGTCCTCGGCCGGAGCGACCCTCACGACTGTACGGCAACGTTCTTATCCGGCAGGACACCAGTTTTCCGTTGATCTGGGACACAATCGGCGCATTCGCCTTGACGCACGGTCCCCAAAATCCTAGCATGTGAGCGGTTGCGTCACAGGCAGAAGGATAGGCAGGAGGGCCATCACGTGCAGCGCATCATGAACCCTGAGGCTCTAGCGTCCCATGGCAACGTGCCCGGCCGCCGGGACATGGTGGAGATACTGGAGGCGGGCCTGCGCGCAGCGGACCCGTACAACAACACGCGTGCGCTCCTCCAGCGCGAGGGTACACGGCTGATCCTGGACGGCGACTTTGCCCCGGCCGAATGCCCCGCGGGCCTGCCCACGGGCCCCCAAGTCATCGACCTGGATGACGTGGAGCGAATCTATGTCGTGGGGGCGGGCAAGGGCATCCAGCGCGTGGCCCTTGCCTTTGAGCACGCCCTGGGAGATCGGCTCACGGGCGGCGTTGTCATCGACAAGCATGGGCAGGATCTGGAATGCACCCGCGTGCAGGTGGTGTACGGCGCGCATCCCCTGCCGGATCAGGGCTGCCTGGACGGCTGCCAGCACATCCTCGATCTGGCCGGAACCCTCACGGAGCGCGACCTGGTGTTCACCCTGGCGGGGAACGGCGTCTCCAGCCTGCTCACGCTGCCGGTGCCCGGGGTGACGCTCGAGGATCTCCGGCGCGTCACCCACATGATGCAGATCGAGCGCGGCGTCCCCACCGGCGACCTCAACCCGATCCGGAACCATCTGGATCAGATGAAGGGCGGCAAGGTCACCCGGGCCCTGCGCCGAGCGCGGGTGGTGCACCTGATCGCCTGGGATTGCCGCACCTACGATTGGCTGATCGACACCAACGTCTGGCTGCACTTTTTCCCCGATCGCTCCACCTATGCGGACGCCGTGGCCATGCTCCATAAATGGGACGCCTGGGACGCGGCACCCGAAGCGGTTCGGCGGCACCTCTCCCAGGCTGACCCGGCGCAAGAGACGATGAAGCGCGCCGAGTTCGAGGCGCGGGGAGAGCGGATATTCGGTGTCATGCCGGAGCGGATCGGGATGCTTCCCAGCGCGACCGCCCGGGCAAGGGAGCTGGGCTACGAGGCGCACATTCTGGGAACCCCGATGCACAATGAGGCCAGCGCATACGCCCGTGAGAGCGCCGCCCGTGCTCTGGCCATCGCCTCCGGGCAGGAGCCGGCCTATCGCGCGCCGTGCGTCCTGATCAACGGTGGCGAGATGATCGTGACGGTGGGCAAAGAGAACGGCATCGGGGGGCGCAACCAGGAGCATGCTCTCGCGGCGGCGACGCACATCGCTGGCAGCGAACGCGTGGTAATCGGCTCAGTGGATAGCGATGGAACCGACGGCCCCGGCACTCAGCTGGTGCCGGGATGCGAGGGAATTCCCTCGCTGGCAGGCGGCATCGTCGATGGTGAGACCATGAAGGAGGCGAGCGAACGAGGAGTGAATGTGGCGGAAGCTCTGAGGCGCCATGATACCACACGAGCGCTTTTGAGCCTGGATTCGGGCGTGATCGCCACACGCAACATCAGCATGAACGACCTAACCGTTGCCCTGGTAATGGGCCCAGGCTGAGTGCAGAAAGGATACACACATGGGGGACGGATCACTCATCGCTTCGGTAAAGGCGCGGCAGATCCACTCGGACCGGGGACACCCGGGGGTTGAGGTTCGTGTCACCACCCGGAACGGCGCCACAGGTGTAGCGGTGGCTACGGCAGGCGTATCGGTGGGCGTACACGAGGTGCAGTTCGCGTACGATGGCGGCACGCGCTGGGGCGGCAAGGGCGTGCTCAAGGCCGTGGAAAAGGTCGATACCCTGATCGCCCCCGCGATCATGGGGCTTGACGCCTCCAACCAGACGCTCGTGGATGACGCGATCATCGCGCTGGATCCCAGCCCGATGAAGACCAACATCGGTGGCAATGCCACGGCCGCTACGTCGGCGGCTGTGCTGCGTGCAGGCGCCGCCTCGCTGGGCATCCCACTGTACCAGCACATCGGCGGCGTGAACGCCGTGCGCCTGCCCGTGGCGGGCACCATCGCCATGGTGGGCAGCGACCGGTACGGCGGCGGCGGCAGCGAATCGGGCGGCAAGCCCAGCTACTCTTTCCTGTGCTATGGCTATGACACGTTTACCGAAGCCCAGTACGCGGCCTGGCAGGTATCCAGGGTCTACGCTCAGATGATGCACGAAAAGTGGGGCGTCAGCGGGCGAGACGGCTTCCTGTTCCTGCCCGTGGGCGCCATCCAGCACGACAAAGAGTTCTGGGAGGTGATGGCCAGGGCCATCGAAAAGGTCGGCGAGGGCAGAATCGGGATCCAGGTGGACGTCGCTGCGGGCACGTACTGGGAAAAGGACAAGGGCCAGTTCGTGGGCCTGTTCTCCGCCGAGCCCAAGACGCCCGACGAACTCATCGAGCTGTACCAGTGGATGACGGCGAACTATCCCTTTGTGGTCGTCGAAGATCCGATGGACGAAATCGACTATGAGGGGCACGCCCGAGTCACTAAGGCTCTGCCTCACATCGAAACCGTTGGGGATGATCTGTACACCACCAACCCGGAGCGCGTGAAGGCAGGCGCCGCGGTGAGCGCCACGGACGCCATGTTGCTCAAGGTGAACCAGATCGGCACCATCAGCGAGGCCTTTGCCGCCGTCCGGCTGTGCTACGATAACGGCATGGGCGTCATGCCGTGCGAGAGCCGCGGCGAGGGTGACGCCATCGCTGATTACACCGTGGGGCTGAACTGCGGCCATCTCCGCGAAGGCGCCCTGGGCCACACGGGGAACCGCTTTACGCAGATCGAGGCGGAACTGGGCTCGCGCGCCGTATTCGCGGGGGCCAAGGGCCTGATGATCGGCGACTGATCCCGTACGCTAAAGGGCCGCCGCCTGAAGCCGGGCGGCGGCCCTGTCGTGAACAAGGAGTGCCGATGGACCCCGTTATCGATATCGTCAACCGGAGCAACCAGCGCGGCGGCCGCATGCTCTCGGTCATCGACCTGCTGGAGGCCGGGACGTTGAGCCGGCCGCAGGCCTGCTGGCTGCTGGCGCGCATCGTCCAGGGATCGTCTTTTCTCGTGGGCGCGCGGCCTGGTGGCGCCGGCAAGACGGCCATCCAGGGCGCCCTGCTCGGCATGCTGCCCGCCGCGGGCGCCATCCGCCTCGCGACGCCTGATTCCGGCTGGGAGGAGAGCAGGCAGGGCGATTGCGTCGTGGCGTACGAGATCGGCCGCGGGAACTGGGAAGCCTACGTCTGGGGCGATAGCCTGGTACGGCTGACGGCCCTGGGGCGTGCCGGATGCCGAATCGTCACCAATCTCCATGCCGATACGCTGGAGCAGGCGCGCGAGCAGGTGGCGGTGCAGTGCGGCGCGGGCGAGGATGGGCTGCGAGCCTTTGAGATCTTTATCCCCGTCCGCATGAGCGGCCATGGCTACGGCCGGATCCAGCGCGTGGTCGAGCAGATCACCTGGTACGGCCCGGGCGGTTGGCAGAGCTATGACGAGAGCCAGGAGACATCGGTGCTCGCCCAAGGCGCCATCGGGCCCTTTCTCGATCGCTGCCTGGCGGAGGGGCTCCGCACCATCGAAGCGGTCCGTGCCGCCTGGCTGGCGGACCTCCCCGCCCTCACCCCCTCCATACCGGACGAGCCGGGCGCGGGCTGAACGCTCCGGCGCCCCGCACGCCCGTCTAGCACGCCTTTTTCGCCAGGAGGGTGTAGCTGAGGGGGATCGCGACCCCGCTGTTCGCCTGCCGCCGGTGGCCGGCGCTGATATCGCGCGGCTGCTCCTCCAAATAGCACACCGCAAGTCCGCTCTCGACCAGCGCCGTGACGATATCCCCCAGCGTGTGTACGAACCAGTACTGGGGCAGCTCGGACTCGTAAGCCGTCCCCCCGACATAATCGAGCCCGCCGTACTCCACATAGGGCTCGGGCACAAAGTAGGGCTCGTGAATGCGCAGCGGATCCAGTTCGTGATCCCCATCGAACGGGAGCATCTCGGCCACCGGGTGGATCTCACGGATCAGGAGCACGCCGCCCGGCCTGAGGAGGGCTGCGGCCCGCGCGAAAAAGCGCGGCAGGTCGGGCAGCCAGCCCAGCGCCCCGGCGCTGATAAAGGCCCGGTCAAAGGCCCCGTCATAGTCCGGTGGAATCTCGTATACGTCCGCGTGCACGAACTCGCAGTCGATACAGCACAACGCCGCCCGCGCGCGGGCCTCGTCGATCGCCAGGTCGGACACGTCAAAACCAACACACCGGCCGGCGCCGAGATTACGTATCGAAAGCAGTTCGACCCCGTTGTTGCAGCAGAGATGGGCTACAGCCTGCCCGGAGACGCCGGCCCGCTCCAGCGCTCGCCGGGTGTCCTCGTCCAGCCGGACGTGCCCGGGCTGGAGAAACGCCTGGTCCAGCCGGGCGCGCGCCGCCCGCTGGTGAAGAGGCATCACCTCGTTCCAGGCCGCCCGTGCCGCGCGAGTATACCGTCGGTAGTCATGCGTCTCGGCCATCGCTCAGGCCTCTCCTTGCGGGTTCGCGGTCTCCCGCTCCGTACCAGGGCCGTGCCCTGACCCGCTCAGCAGGCACACCAGGGCGCGGCGGATCTCCTCCGCCGCGGGCGGGCAACCCGCCACAAAGGCAACGTCGCGCTCCGGGTCCATGCCGAGAGAGGGCGCGCGATCCAGAACAGTTCGAGCATAGCTCTCCGAGCACGCGCCCACCACGAGTACCCGATGGCGGCGGGTCGGATCGGCATCCGGCCCAACGAAAACCGTGTCACCCGCAGCGGTGACGCGCAGGTCCGCCAGGTCGGCCGCGGGCAGTGCCTCGAGCGCAGCCAGCGCGGGCGCGTGGCAGAGGTCGCACAGGCAGCCCATCCGGCGCAGCGCACGGTGGACCGCTTCCGCATCTGGCGGGCAACCAGGCACATACTCTCCCAGCCCGGCGTGCTCGGCGGCGCACTGGCCCACCGCGAGCACGGTCCCTCCAGAGGAGATCGGGCCCTCGTATTCACCGTACACGGCCGTCAACGGCCGAAGCAACCGCGGCGGGCGCGCCCGGCGCAGCGACGAGAGCACAGCCACGCGACACCCGCTGCAGGCATCCCCATCGCAGAGCGTGAGGCCGGGCATGATGAGACGAAGCTCGTCGCCAGGCGTCATAAAGGGATGGCAGAGCCCGGCGGGCTCTTCGCCCAGGCAGGCGATACGCGCCAGATCCCCGCAGCCCACGCCATCGTCAATCGCCCACTGGAGGTAGCGCGTCCGCTGGTTCAGGCCCATCAACTGGCGCGACATGACGTCCACCGCCACGGGATCGTTGCCCGCCAGCATGGTGCGCGCCCCCGCCGGGCGCCTAAAGTCGGTACCGCCGGCGATCCCCTCGGCGCCGTCCCAGCCGTCGACGACCACCAGATCCGCCGGCCGGATCCGGTTAATGTCCGCCAGGGCCTCCTCGAGCAGGTACTGCCGGTGTATCTCTGTACGGTTCACCTGCGGCGTCAGGGCAAAGCTGTTCTTGAGCGCCACGGTGTAATCCGCGGAGATGTGCGTCTTGAGCAACGGCACCGAGATGTACAGGTCCGCCTCCAACACCAGTCGAGAGATCGGCAAAGGGTGCGGGTAACGAGGCCGGCCCAGCGGGACCAGCCGATGCTCGCCCGCCTCCAGGTTGTAGAGTTCCACCCCCTGCCGTTCGGCCATCTCGCGCCAGCCTCCCGCGGGAAAGGCGCTGGCATGGGTGGCGCCGTAGGCAGCGGTGCCCTCGGCCACCACCAGGCGCCCGGGGTGCCACCCTTTGGCCCGCTCCACCAGGGCCTCTACAAGTTCCACATGCGTGGTTCCCCCACTGGAGGAGGGTGCGTTCGCGGTGATATTGGGTTTGATCACGATGGTGGCCCCGGGGGCCACGGGCGGGCGCCCGCCGTACAGATCATTGAGTAGTTCGGCGAGGATGCCGGCCACGTCCTCAAAGCGGGTCCAGCGCCGGATGCTGACGGTGGGAGTAACGATCTCGCCCCTCCTGTGATGACGCATTGACAGCTCAAGCCTGCGCGCCTACATTATCGCCAGAGCGCACGCGCTCACAAGTAGATTTGCGGGGGAAGCCATGCGACGGATCGAAACCGCCCTGGAGGGCGTGTATATCCTGGAGCCGCGTGTCTTTGAGGACCGGCGCGGCTTTTTCTTTGAGAGCTACAACGACCGCGCCCTGGCAGAGCTCGGAATCACCGACCGCTTTGTGCAGGACAACCACTCACGATCGTGCCGGGGAACGTTGCGCGGCCTCCATTACCAGACGCCTCCCGGCCAGTCCAAGCTGGTGCGGGTGGTGGTCGGCGAGGTCTGGGACGTGGCCGTGGACGTCCGCTTCGGCTCGCCCACCTTTGGCCAGCACGTGGCCGTGGTTCTTTCGGCCGAGAACAAGCGCCAGTTCTACATCCCCGCGGGTTTCGCCCACGGCTTTTGCGTCCTGAGCGAGAGCGCGGACTTTCTCTACAAGGTGAACGGCTACTATGCGCCCAACGATGAGCGTGGCGTGCTCTGGAACGATCCGGAGCTGGCAGTCCCGTGGCCTATCGCTGACCCGATCCTTTCGGACAAGGACAAGGTGCTGCCGAGCCTGCGCGACATCGCGAGAGACTATGTCTGGAGAGGGCCCAGCGGGAGTTCACCGGGCGCGTAGATACCGCGTTCGGTGATGATCGCCTGGATCAGCCGGGCCGGGGTGATGTCAAAGGCCGGGTTGAGGGCCCGTGCCCCCGCGTGCGCATGCTGTATGCTTACGGGGCGGCCCTCCGGATCCAGCCCGGTGAGCAGCAGAACCTCGTCCGGATCCCGCTCCTCTATTGGGATCCGCGAGCCATCCGGGCAGGCGGGATCCACGGTGCTCCAGGGGGCAGCGACGTAGAACGGTACGCCGCTATCCGCGGCGCAGAGGGCCTTTTCGTAGGTGCCGATCTTGTTCGCGATGTCGCCGTTGGCGGCCACCCGATCCGCCCCCACGATCACCAGATCGACCATCCCCCGCTGCATCAGGTACCCAGCGGCGTTGTCGGCGATCACCACGTGGGGAATGCCCTCGCCCTCCAATTCCCAGGCGGTGAGCCGAGCCCCCTGGCTGCGCGGCCTGGTCTCATCGACATAGACGCTGACGCGCTTGCCCGAGCGGGCGGCGCAATAGATCGGCGCCAAGGCGCTGCCCCAATCCACAAAGGCCAGCCAGCCAGCATTGCAGTGCGTGAGGACCCGCGCCCCATCGGGGATTCGCTCAGCACCGATGCGCCCGATGGCTTCCCCCGCCGCAGCATTCTCGTCGGCGAGCGCTTGCGCCGCCTCCACGGCTGCGCGGCGTGCCGCAGGGACCGATCCCGCGCCGTCTATGGCGCCCTGTACGCGCGCCACCGCATAGAACAGGTCCTGCGCCGTCGGCCGCGTAGCGCGCAGCGTGGCGGCCCCCTCGCAGACGTAGGCCGCGAAACCGGCGCCTTCAGGCGCCTCCAGCGCCACCTGGGCCATGCCGTAGCCCGCCGCGGCGCCGATCGCCCCGGCCCCGCGCACCACCATATCGCGAATGGCCTGCGCCGTATGCCGGTGTGTGGGCAGATCCACCAACTCGAACCGGTACGGGATGAGTGGCTGGTTTATCATGCGGACGGTATGCCCTACCAGCGTCACCGTACGATAGTCTACACCCTGAACCTGCATCCCACCCCTCTCCCGATCACTCGCCGGCCGCCGCGCTCCCGGGTTCGTCCAGAAAGGTCATGATCCCATTGGCGATGCCCACCGCCACCAGATCCTGCTCATTGGTCAGCAAGTACCGGTCACCCCCCATAAAGCCGATCTCGATAATCGCCCCGGGGGTGGATGGAGAGATGCGGCGCAAAGCATGGTATTCGCGCATATCGTCCGTAATGGTATCGCGATGCGGCGCTAGGCCCGTCGCATCCCCATAGGTGCGGTAGAGGATCTCCACCAGGCGGTCCTCGGCCTCAGGATCGTCCGAGTGGGTCATCCGGGCGATCTTGAAGCCGCTGAGATCGACGCACGAATCGGCGTGTATCGCCACAAAGGCCTGGGCGCGAAAGCCGTTCAACTGCGCGCCATACTCGGGGAGCACCTGGACGTCGATGCCGTTCTGCCGCAGCGTGTAGGCCACGGCGCGCGCCACCGCCAGGTTGATCTCCGCCTCGGTGAGGCCATCCGGGCAGGTGGCGCCCGAATCGTTCTGCCAGTGCCCGGCCAGCAGGCCCACGGTGGCGCTGCGGGATCCCAGCAGCCCCGCCAGGCCACGGATGCTCGCCGTCTCGTCCAGGCCCAGGAGCGCCACGCCGGCCACAGCGACCACCAGCAGGGCAGCTACCAGGCGCGCCGCCCCCCTGGCCGACGCAGGCGCCGGGCGCGAAGGAGTAGGTGGGGTGGGCCTGCCGGTATCTCTGTTGGCCATGATGCCGGGAGTGTAGGCGGGCTCCCGCCGGACGTCAAAGGCTGCGGGGCGGAGGCAGAGCGGCCACGGCGCCGCAAAGCACGGGGATAGCCGCCAAGGAATGCACCCTTGCCCGTCCCAGGCCCCTGTGCTATCCTAGCCGGGTGCCGCCGACAGGCGGTCATAGACCGCCCGGTGGAGCGCGCCCTGTATGAAGATCCTCATGGTCCTCACATACTACTATCCGCACTGGACGGGGCTTACCGCGTATGCGGGCCGGTTGGCCGAGGGCCTGGCGGCGCGCGGGCACCGCGTGACGGTGCTTACCGCCCGCCACGCGCCGGACCTGCCCGCGCAAGAGCAGCTGAACGGCGTGGAGGTCATCCGGCTTCGACCTCTCTTTCGCCTGAGCCGCGGCCAGGTGATGCCGGGCTTTGTGGGCGCCGTGCAGGCGCTGGTGCGCGAGCATGACGTCGTGCAGGTTCACACCCCTATGCTGGAGACCGCCCTTGTGGGGGCCCTGGCCCACCGTGCCGGGCGCAAGATGGTGATGACCCACCACGGCGATCTGACAATGCCCGCCGGGCCTTGGAACCAGTTCGTTCAGCTCACCGTTGGCGGGCTGCAGAACCTGGGCGCTCGCTCCGCCGACGTCATCACCACGCACTCCCAGGACTATGCCGATCACTCGGAGTATCTCCGGCCTTACCTCGCCAAGACGAGGGCGATCTACCCGACCTTTAGCTTCCCGTGTCCCGACCGCGAATCCGCCCTCGCCTGGCGGGACGCGTTGGGGCTCACGAACGCGCCCCTCGTCGGCTTTGCGGGGCGCTTTGTGGAGGAAAAGGGGTTCGACTATTTGCTACGAGCGATACCCCTGGTGCGCGCCCGAATGCCAGAGGTCCGGCTTCTTTACGCGGGCGATACCCGCGTGGTTTACGAGCGGTTCTACGAGCGCTGCCGGCCCCTGGTGGAGGCCGAACGCGCACACATCATCGAGGTCGGTCTCATCCGTGATCCGCAGCGCATGGCCGATTTCTACGCCATGTGCGACCTGGTCGCCCTCCCCAGCCGCACCGATTGCTTCCCCAGCGTGCAGGTGGAGGCGATCCTATCGGGCACGCCCGTAGTGACCACGGACATCCCGGGAGCTCGCGAGGTGGTGCGGGTGACGGGGATGGGCCGGCTGGTCATGCCGCGCAGCCCCGAGGCTTTGGCCGAGGGCATCCTGGAGACGCTGAACAACCGGGAGGCTTACTGCCAGCCGGAGGAGTCGATCCGGCGCATCTTTTCCCCGGAGGCCTCCATCGGCGCCTATGAGAGCCTGCTGGCGGGCCTGGTCGCCGGCTGAGAGCGGCCCGCCGGTTGCGCTTTAGCGGGGCTTGCGCGGGCATCACCGGGATGCTATCCTCAGGCCCAACGGACGCCTCAGGGGTCCCGATAGAGGGACGGGGCAACTATATACTCAGTATACCGAGGTAACATGGCTACAGAACTACGCACTCGCGACCAGATCCCAGCCCGCTACAAGTGGAACCTGACGAACCTCTACGCGGACGAAGCCGCCTGGGAGGCGGAAATCGCGCGGGTTCGGGCGATGCTGCCCGAGACCAGGGCGTTCGAAGGGCACCTTGCCGAAGGCCCGGCCGTCATCGCCCGCTGGCTGGAACACCTCCAGGAACTTGTGCTGCTCACCGGCAAAATCCATATCTATGCGCACTCTTCCCACGCGGTGGACACTTCGGACCAGGCGGCGGCCGCCCTCAACGCCCGTGCCATGTCCCTCGCCGCTCAGGTGATGGGCGCGATCGCCTTTGCGGAACCGGAGATGCTGGCCATCGGCCCGGACACGCTCAAGACCTGGGCCCGCGATGACGCCGAACTCGCGGACTATGCCCAGTACTTTGACCAGTTGGCCCGCAGGGCGGAGCACGTGCGCTCTCCCGAGGTCGAGACGCTTCTGGGGGAACTGCAGGATCCCTTCCGCACGGCCAACAGCATCCACGGCGTGCTGGCCGACGCCGATCTCGTGTTCCGGCCGGCGAGCGCCGGACCGGGACAGCCCGACCTGCCTGTGGTTCAGGGTACCTACACCGAGATGGAGACCGATCCCGACCGCGAGATCCGGCGCACGGCCTACCAGAGCTATGCCGACGGCCATCTCGCAGTCAAGAACACCATGGCCACCTGCATGGCCTGCGGCATCAAACACGATGTGTTCATGGCGCGCGCGCGCCGGTACGACTCGTCGCTGGAGGCGGCAGTCTCGGAGAACTATGTGCCGGTACAGGCTTTTCACAATGTGATCGACACCTTCAAAAAGAACCTGCCCGTCTGGCATCGCTACTGGGACGTGCGGCGCCGGGCACTCCGGCTGGATGCGCTCCAGCCGTATGACCTGCAGGCTCCGCTCACCGATGCCAAGCCCCAGGTGAGCTACGAGCAGGCCGTGGAGTGGATTCTCGAGGGCCTCGCCCCTCTGGGCGAGGCTTATCTCGACGTGGCGCGTGACGGTCTGCTCAACCGCAACTGGGTAGACGTGTACGCCAACAAGGGCAAGCACGCCGGGGCCTTTTCAACGGGCGCCAAGGGCACCGATCCGATGATCCTGATGAGCTTTGCGGACGACCTGTTCAGCCTGAGCACCCTGGCGCACGAACTTGGGCACTCGATGCACTCGTACCTATCTTGGGCTAACCAGCCGATCGTGTACTCCGAGTACACCATTTTCGTCGCCGAGGTCGCCTCAAACTGCAACCAGGCGCTGGTGCGGAGCCACCTGCTGAACAAGCTCACGGATCGGGCCCACCAGATCGGCCTGATCGAAGAGGCCATGGCCAACTACTACCGCTACTTTTTCCTCATGCCGACCCTGGCGCGCTTTGAGCTGGAGGTGCATGAGCGCGTCGAGCGCGGAGAGCCCCTCACGGCCGACCGGATGATCGATCTGATGGCCAACCTGTTCTCCGAGGGCTACGGTGGGCAGGTGGAGATGGACCATGACCGGGTAGGCATCACCTGGGCAGAGTTCCACACCCACCTCTATTACAACTTTTATGTCTACCAGTACACCACAGGCATCGCGGCGGCCCACGCGCTGGCGCAGCGCCTGACCTCGGCCGATGCCGGGGCCGTGGAGGACTATCTCGCCTTCCTCAAGGCGGGCAACTCACTCTACCCGCTGGACGCACTCAAGAAGGCGGGGGTGGACATGCTCAGCCCAGAGCCGATCCAGATCGCCTTTGACGACATGGCGGCCCTGGTAGAGCGGCTGGATGCCCTTCTGAACACCGACTGATCCCGCAAGGCCAACAAAGGAGCGCCCTCAAGAGGGCGCTCCTTTTTCGTTCCGAGCCCGGCGCTAGCCGTCGGCCCGCGGCCGACTCCGGCCCAGAACACGATCCAGCGCGACATGGAGGGCGCCCAACAGGGCAAAGCCCAGGCTGAGGCCCGCCACGTTGCGGAGCAGCCCGCCCCACCCCAAGTGCCAAGTCTATGAGATACCCGTATCGCGCGTATGGCGTAACATTGACGGAGTTCAGAGAGAATGGTACAAACATCCTGACCAGAGAAGGAATGCGACGGGAACCTGCACGATCTCCCTTGGTTCAGCGGTCCGCGGGATTTGGTCACAGAAACGCCTGTCAGAGGCGGTTTCTTTGCGAGGAAACCCCGGCGTGCCCTGAATGAGGGCGATTTCCTTATCTGGGAGAGACAACCACAGATTTGATCAGGAGGATACTATTGTGAACTACCGCAAACTCGGAAGAACCGATATGCTCGTCTCCCCCGTCGTCCTCGGAACGATGGCAACTGGCGGCGCCTTCGGCAAGCCGGATGACGACGCTTCCATCCGCACTATGCGAGCCATGCTCGACGCCGGCATGAACATGATCGATACCGCCCAGCCCTACGGCATGGGACATGCCGAGGAGATCGTCGGCAAGGCGATTAAGGGCAGGCGGGATCAGGTCTATATCGCGACAAAGTGCGGCACGATGCGGGAGCCCGGCAATCCCATACCCGTCCGCGACGCGTCGAAGGAAGCCCTCCGCAGGCAGGTCGAAGGCTCCCTAAAGCGCCTTGATATCGACTATATCGACCTCTACCAGATGCACTGGCCGGTCTACACCACCCCATTCGAGGAATCCTTCACAGAGCTCGCAAAGCTCCAGAAGGAAGGCAAGATCCGCTACATCGGCGTCTCGAACTTTTCGGATGTTCAGCTCGAAGAGCTGAAGCAGTACTGCGACGTCACGACCCTCCAGCCCCCCTATTCGCTGGTCGACCGGGGCATCGAAGCTGCGATCCTCCCCTATTGCGAGAAGAACAACATCGGCACCCTGACCTACGGTTCCATCGGCGGCGGCGTCCTCTCGGGCAAGTTCCCGAAGGAGCGCCCCACGTTTGACGCCTCCGACACCCGCAACGAGAACGGCTTCTACCGCGAGATCTTCTCGGAGGGGAACTGGCCGAGAACGGTCAAAGTTGTCGAGAACCTCCGCCTTGTCGCGGGCAATTTGGGCCTCCCGATGGTCCAAGTCGCGATCGCGTGGGTCTTGGTCCGCTGCACCGTCGCCCTCGTCGGCGCGAAGACCCCCGAGCAGGGCCTCATGAACCTGAAAGGGGCCGACATTGAGCTTCCGCTTGACGCGATTGCCGCGCTGAACAAGGTCTTCTAGGAAATTCCGTTTCGGGCGAGCCCGAAATGGCAAGACATCGGCGGGGAGGGGGCGAATCTCCCCGCCCCCGGTCCCGTCCGGGGTTATGGCCGTTTGTGTCCAAACGATGTTGTAGTTGGGGAGGCATGTGCATCGTCTATCGTCAGGTCGGCAAAACCGACATGAAGGTTTCCACGGTCGTCTACGGCTCGTTTGCCGCTGGCGGCCACTTTGACGGCAGAGACGACGCAGCCTTCCTCCGCGCGATGGAGGCCATGCTCGACGCGGGATGAACCTGATCGACACCGCCCAGCCCTACGGCGAGAGCCGCGCGGAGCTGCTCGTGGGACAAGCCGCCAAGGGTAGGCGGAACAAGGCCTATCTCGCGACCAAGGCCGGAAGCCGCCGGATCAGCAACAGGCGCCTTCTCGATTTCTCCCCCTCGAGCATCCGCGATAGGCTCGAAGGGCCATTGACGCACCTGGGCACCGATGAAGTCGACCCCGATCAGGTCCACTGGCCGGACTGTGCCCCCCTTCGAGGGCACCTTCAGCGCGGTTGACCTGGGGATTCTCTCAGAACGCAGGAAAGCGACCATGTGGGAGCATAATGCTCCCACATGGTCGCTTTCCTGTTGCCACCGCCTGAAGCTGTTCACTCGATGTTTACGTCAATCCCTGTATGAACGCTCCAAGGAGGGCGCTCCTTTGTTGTTCCGAGCTCGCCCCGCTAGCCGTCGGCGCGCGGCCGGAGCCGGCCCAGAACACGATCCAGCGCGACATAGAGGGTCCCCAACAGGGTAAAGCACACGCTGAGGCCCGCCACGTTGCGGAGCAGCCCGCCCCACCCCAGCACATCCAAGTCCAGGAAAAAGTAGGGGTAGCGGCTCCCATCCATCCCGAGCGGCCCGCCGATCTCGGCGCGCACCAGTGCAAAGACAAAGTAGGCCAGCGGCATCCCCAGCCAGACGATGGCGTCACGCCAGCGGTGCCGGCCTTTGGGCTGAAAGAGCAGCCAATCCAGGATGATGGATAGAGGTGTCGCATAGTGAATGGCCAGATCCCGCGGCGTAAACGGCCGGTACGAAGCCCCCATGGTATACAGCTGGGGGACCAGCAGAAAATGATACACGAGCAGCGTGATGGTCACTGCCACGGTCACCGCCCCGGTGACGACGCTGCCGGCCGCACTGCCGCCGTGGGCACCCTCCGTGCGCCGGTCACGCGCGGTGCGCACCGCCAGGGCGCCCATGAGGGCAAAGGCCCACAGCGCGCTCTGGATGGTATAGTACGAAAGCATCACGGGGCTCAGCCGTCCCTCGGGAAGCCCCGAGTTCAGGTACAGGGCCACCCCGATCAGCGCCACGCAGACCAGCCGATAGCAGAGGGCGACGGTGCGATTGCGGATGTGCATGCTTCTCTCCTGCGCGCTCCGAGCGCGATCATTGAGACGCGATGATACGCATTCGGGGCGCCGGACGCCAACGAGCGGATCGCCCCTCTGGGCCAGCAAACCCCTTGTGCAGCACGGCCAAAAGTCGGCTAGAATGAGGTATAAGCTCACCTTGCCCGTTCTGTCGCTATCGGGGAGGCACCATGGCCAGCCGCCGGATGGCCGCGCGCTATGAGGACCTGCCGGTCCGGCGCGTGCTCCTGCCTGCTCATCAACCGGCCCCCCGCCATGCAGTACGATGGACTCCTGCCCGCCGCCAGGCCCTTGCGCGGTTGGTGCTGCAGCGCCTGCCGGCGGCGGCGCCTCAGCTGGCACCCCTGATCGGCCACCTCGCGCGGACCGCCATGCCGCTTGGCTGCGGCGTACGCCGCAGCCTCGAGGCCGGGATCATCCGTCGCGATCGCCCCCCAACGCTCTCCTCGCGCCCCATCGAGCAGACCGGGGCATTGGGATACCAGGAGTGGGAGGCCGAGCACCCCGGCGCCGCCGAGGAAGAGGAGGATTGGGAGGAGGAGCGCCAGGCTAGCGACGAGGAGGCCGGAGAGGAAGCGGCGGAGCCCCACTCTGAGCCCCCCAGCGACGCTTTTGTAGAGGGACGGGCGACGGTCTGGGCCGAGGCGATCGCTGCGGAGATCCGCGAGCGGTTGGAGCAGGCGCAGGCAGCCGCCAGCGAGGCGGCGCCGGGAGAGTCCGGGGCCGGCGCCCCGGGAGATCCCGCCTGGCTGGACGAGGTTGTCGAACAGTTGACGGGCGTCGCGTACGAGCGCGCGCACCGCTGGTACGGCGGCCAGAGCGCCTGGCGCCGGGAGTACGCCGCCAGCGGCGACTATCCGCTCGTGGCCGTATGCGACCAGTTGGGCGAGCTGATCCAGTACATTCGCGGCATCGAGAACTATGGCGGCGGCCTGACCATCCACATGGAGCACTACCTGGGAGCCGGCGAGCTCCACGCCCCTCCAGTTATCGCTCAGCCCGGGGTGACCCTCTTCCACGTCATGCCCTCAAGCGCCGGCCATGCTCTGAATATCGATCCGGGCAAGCGCGTTCCGCTCCTTTCGGGTTGGAGCCGGGAGGATCGCCGGGCCGCCCGGGCAGCAGAGGGGAGCGCCCTGGGAGAGGCGTGGTCCACCGCCGCCGTGTCGGCGGCTCGCCAGAACCCCGCCCGGGCGGAGGACGTCCGCCGCGCGGACGAGTTGCTTGACGCCGTCTATGAGCGAGATCGCTTTATCCAACATGAGACGACGATCATCCGCACGAGCACCGGCCGCGGCGGCGCGACGCGCGTCCAGCTCTTTGATTTCGAGCAGGGTATCGCGCAGGAAGGTCCGAACTGGCGGGGCCTGGCAACCTACAACAACGCCTCCGAGTACCTGTGGGGGTATCTTGGCGAGGGGGCCACCCGCGCGCTGGCACGCCCACGGGGCACGGGGACGATCACCATCTCCCTCCAGGGGCGTTCGTTACAGGAGATCCCGCTGAACCGCGAGGGCGCGGGTCCGCTGTTACCCTTGGGGCGCTACATACAGCTGCTCCGCGGCCTGCCCTACACGGACGTCCTCGACCTGCGCCTGGCCGTGGAGATCGACGGGCACCCCAGCATGGAGATGTCCGTATCAGGCGCCGGGCAGCCGCGGATGCAGGATCTCACGCCACCACACTGAGCCGCCTGGCGCGGCCGAGCCGCGAAGAGGTGGAACCCTATGGACAGGAGACAGAACGTCGGGCGCCCGCGCAGCCCAAGCGACAACAGGGGTCGCCTTCGCACCCCGCGCGCCCGGGGTAGCGTGCGGCGCGGCGATACCGGTGCGTACCCCCTGCCATCGAGGCCCTGGCGCCATATGGCCGGCATGCTGGGCAACCGCGGGACGCAGCGTGCCATAGAGTCCCTGCGCCGGGACCGCCTTCTCCGGGCCCCACTCTCCCCAGAGGAACGCGAGGAGAATCTGACGGCCGAGCCGTACGCCTCCAGCGAGCAACTGCAGAACGCGTATGACAACGCCCCCATGCTCCGAACCGGGGCCAGCGGAGAGGCGGTGGCTCTGGTGCAGCAGGGCTTGCTGGATGATGGCGTCCCCCTGCCCCTAAGCACGACCCAGGGGACGCAACCCCCCGATGGCCTGTTCGGCCCCGAAACCGCCCAGGGTGTGCGGGCCTTTCAGGATCGCCATGACCTGCTTGTCGATGGCATCGTGGGGCGTGAGACCCTTGGAGCCCTCCAGGAGCTTGCGGGCCGGCGGACGGCACCGCCGAGCGGCGAGACGACGCCTACAGAGCCCGAGCCAGAGATCCCGCCGCTCTCCACAGCCGAGTACGTCATCCAGGTGCTGCGCTCGGCCGATACGCGCATGCTGGACGCCCTGCGAGCCGACGGCGCCTTCCTGGACGGGATGCAGGCGCTGATGTCGCCGGCCCAGTTCGGAGAAGCGGCGGCCTGCCTGTGCCTCGTCATCCCCGGGGAGGTTCAGCATCCGGCGGAGGCCAAGGCCGAGGCGCTGCGCATCATGGCCGCCCAGCTGGCAGGCGATCCGGCGACCACGCGCCGGGCCATCGACCGCGTGCGAGGCCTGATCATACCGGCGAACCGTCTGTCCACCGACTACCCGCCCTTTAGTTCGCTGGCGGGCACGGCGACAGCGGACGGCCGCACCTGGGATACGGTACGGGGGATCGGCAACACCCCCCTGGGTGATCTGCGCTACAGCACCTTCCCGGAGGAGAATCTGCTCGGCATCCCGTGTACGGCGACGTACACCCCCACCAGCGGGCCGCAGGCTGGCATCCCCCAGGCCCTGGGCCAGTACCCGGAGGGATACTCGGTAGCCACGCACGAGTTCGCTCACTCGCTCCACGGCGCCGCCCTCACCGACGATGATTCGGAGACCATCGACGATGCCTACGAAGAGCGCAAAGACGAGGCCGAGGACGCCCCCACCGATACGGACATGTGGGTAGACGGGCGCGAGGGATGCTATGCCTCCACCAGCGTCGCCGAATTCTATGCCCAGCTCTCCAACGCCTACCTGGGCACCAACGCCGGGACGGACGCGGTAACGGGGGATACCCGGCACAACGGCAAGCCCTGGGTGCGGGCGCACGAGCCGGAGGTGTACGGGATCCTGGAACGCGTCTATGCTGGCAGCCAGGTGGAGGGCACCAACCCGGTCAGCGCGCCTCTGGCGGGAGGAGCTGCCGCGCCCGAGCCGGCCGAAGGGGCTGCAACGGCTGCCTGAGCCGCCATTCGAGGGCCACGAAAGGACGACATGGAAGAACTCACCGGACGAGCCGTGCGACGTTTTGCGCTCTACCATGAGGGCCTGCATGCGGCGACCGTTTCGTCAGAGCCAGGCCGGTTGATCTCGACCGCGGGCCCACCCCCTGGCGGCCCACCGAGCCACCCCTGGGTGCACCTGGTGTCCTACCAGGCGATCTATGAGAGCGAGCTCGCGGGCCTGCTCGGGCAGGCGACGGGTTTTGACGACTATCTGCAACTCCTCTTGCAGGCGGGGTACGACATCGGTTCTGACGATCTACGGGCGCTCAAGTCCCCGGGCGCGGGCGTGCGGCTGCTGGAGGGGAACGGTCCCGTGGCGGCGGCCTGGGCCGGCGGCGGCCAGTGCACCTGCCTATGGCTGCAGCCGGAAAAGGGCCAGGAAGTGTACCCTCAGGCCCGGCTCACCATCTATGCGCGCGGCTGGGCCTCGCGCCTCCACTCGGAGCTCCGTGCTGCGCCGGATTACGAGACCTTTTGCCGTGCCGTGGCGCAATCGGGATTGCGCCTCCTGCAGCTTGCCGTACGTGGCTGGTAAGCCACGCTATCAGGGGTACGGATACAGCCAATGCCTGCACCCACCAGGGACCGGTTGAGGGAACCACCCCCCCGAGCCAGGCGCCAGCGCGGCGCACGCGGGCCGTCCGGGGCCGGCAGGCTACCGCCCGCGCCCACGGTAAAGAGCGCCCTCGCCCGGCGTCTGCTTGCGACGCCCGATGTCGCCACCCGCGGCGATAGGACTCGCGTTCTCGCGGCCCGCGACCTTGCGGCCCGCGACCTTGCGGCACTTGGACACGCCGCCGGTAACCACGCCATGATCAGGGCTTCTGCGTACGCCCCTCTGCTCCGGGCACCGCTGGCGCCGCAGGAACAGCAAGCCGACCTGCTGCACGAGCCTTATGCCGCGAACCAGCGTCTCCAGGACGCCTATGACAACAACCCGCCCCTCCGCGCCGGCGAGAGCGGCGAGGCCGTCTCCCTCCTTCAGCAGGCTCTGCTGAGCGATGGCATTCTGCTCCCCGTGAGCACACAGCAGGGACGTGAGCCTCCGGACGGCGCGTACGGTCCCGAGACGGCAGCGGGCGTGCGGCAGTTCCAGGGCCACCATGGCCTGACGGTGGACGGCGTAGCCGGGCGCGAAACGCTGGGACAGATCGACGCACTGGCCGGCTCACAGGAGACGCTGCCAGAACCGGAGGAGGAGGCCCCTACCGGCCTCGGGCTCGGGCCGGAGGGCGCCACAGGCGAATACGCCCAGTCCCTCGGCCCGGAAGCGGAAGGCCTGGCACCTGGGCTGACCCCCGGCACGTCGGCGGAGACGATCATCGCCGTGCTGGAGCGCCTGGACGAGTGGACCCTGCACCAACTCAGTCAGAGCCGCCCGTTCATTGCGCACCTCTATGGCCTGATGTCCCCCTCCGAGTTCGGGCGAGCGGCGGCCTGCTTCTGCCTGGTGGTGCCGGCGGGGGTGCAGCACCCCGTGGAGGCCAAGCGCGAGGCGCTGCGGATCATGGGCACTCAGATGTGCGGGGACAAGCAAGTGGCCCGGCGAGCCATCGACCTGATTCGCGGCGTGGTGATCCCCGCCAACAGCGTCACCACCGAGATCTTTCCCTTCCACCGGTTGGCCGGAGGGCACACGATGGACGGACGCCCCTGGGAATCGGTGCGTGGGATCGCCACTGGCGATCCGCCCTATATGTACTCGGCGCTGCCGGAGGATAACCTGCTGGGAATACCGTGTACCGCCACCTGGACGCCCACCAGCGGCCCGAATGCCGGCGTACCGCAGCACTTTGGGCAGGATCCGGAGGCCTACTCCTCGGCCACACACGAGTTCGCCCACAGCCTGCACATGGTCGGGCTCACCGACAGCGATCGAGCGATCATCCAGAGCGCCTTCGATCGGGCGACGCGGATCAGCAACCTCGCGCCCACCAACGGACAGGTCTGGGTGGACGGGCCGAGGGGCTGCTATGCCTCGCTCAGCGTCCAGGAGTTCTTTGCCCAGCTCTCCAATGCCTACCTGGGCACAAACGCAGGCTCGGACCTGGCCACGGGCTACCCAAGGCACAACGGCAAGCTCTGGGTACTCACGCACGAACCCGAGGTGTATGCCATCCTGGAGCGCATCTACGCGGGCGGCGAGTTGGAGGGCACCAACCCGGTAAGCGATCCCCTGGCCACGCCGGCTCCGCAGGCGGCGCCGCAACTCCAGGGGATCGGGTAGCGACCCGCCTGCCTGCGAGACGTTCGCCGCCAGTACCGACCGGTGGCGCCTGTTCGCACGGGCGCAGCGTGCTATAATCCCCCAGTCTGCTGACCCATCCAACAGCATGCACAGGAGCATGCGATCACGCCAAAGGGAGGCCGTGCATGGGTGCCAAGATCGCGAGTGTTCAAGCGAGGGAGATCATGGGCGGTCGCGTGCCCGCGCTGGAAGTGACCGTCACGACGGACACGGGGGCGGTGGGCCGCAGCACGCCAGAATCGGGCGTCTCGACCGGAGCGTACGAGGCGGCCTTTGTGCTGGATGGGGGCGAGCGCTTTGGTGGCAAGGGGCTGCGCCAGGCGGCGGCCAATGCGGAAGAGATCGGCCGCGAACTGATCAGCATGGAGGTGAACCATCAGCGCGAGATCGACAATCTGATCATCGCGCTGGACGGCACGCCCAACAAAGCGCGGCTGGGCGCCAACGCCACGGTGGGGGTGTCCCTGGCCGTGTGCGAGGCCGCCGCCAACGCTGCTGGTCTCCCCCTGTACCAATACATCGGCGGCGTCAACGCGGCCACGATGCCCATGCCCATCATCGGCATCTGCCTCTCCGGCCGGTACCGGGATCCGGGCGACACCCGCTGGCTCAAGCCCAGTTACGAGATCATCCCCTACGGCGCCGGAAGCTTTGAGGTCGCCCTGGACATGGCGGACGCGATGCACCGGGAGTTCACCCGTCTGGTGATCGAGCGGTACGGCATCAACGTGTACCGCAGACACTCGCTGGAGAACAGCTACAATTCGTTCTGGATGGTGGGCGCCATCAAGGACGACCGTGAAATCCTGGATCTGATGACGCGCGCGATCCAGAACACCCACGGCACAGAGAACATCGGGATCTACTATGATGCCGCGGCCGGCTGCTACTATGAGCCCGATATCGACCGCTACGTGGGCATTTACAGCGAGGGCGTCAAGACCCAGGCCGACATGGTGGCCTACTATGCGCAGCTGGTGAAGGACTACCCGATCGTCTCCATCGAGGACCCGCTTCAGGAGGAGGATTGGGAGGGCCACGCCATGGTCACGGCGGAGACGGGGATCGAAATCGTGGGTGACGATCTCTTTACCACCAACATCGAGCGCGTGCGGATGGGCGTCGCTGCGGGGGCGGCCAACTCCATGGTGCTCAAGATCACCCAGGTTGGCACGGTTACCGAGGCGCTCGATGCGGCCCGTTACTGCCAGAGCCACGGCTATAACGTCCATCCTTGCGGCAGTCGCGGCGATCGACGCACCATCGCGGACTATGCCGTGGGCCTCAGCGCCGGCCAGGTGCGCGGTTACGACCAGCACCGCATGATGGCCTTCCAGGCCGATCTGGGCAGCGCGGCGATCTGGCCCGGCAAGGCCCTCTTCAAGGGCAACAAACAGCACTAGGTTTTCCGGCCTTGCGCGGCCCCTGGCGCAGCGGAGGCCGCACACGCGGCCAGTAGAAACCCATGGCGGAGTAGGAGCACGGGAATCGTGGCGATACGCAACTGGGACGCTCTCACCTCTCACGGCAACGTGGAGGGGCGGCGAATGGTGGCCGCGATCCTCCAGGCGGGCCTGGAGGCCGCAGACCCATACGAGCGCGTGCGGCAGATGGTGCGCGTGGAAGGACGCCACCTGCTGGTGGGCGGGCCGGAGTTCGACCCGATCGGCTCGCCTGTGCGGGGCGCCACCCGCTATGATCTCGATCGCCTCGGGCGCATCATCGTTCTGGGTGCGGGCAAGGGGTGCCAGCGGGTCGCCAAAGCCCTGGAAGACGCCCTGGGAGACCGACTCTCCGGCGGCCACGTTATCGACAAAAAGGGGGACGAGCCGCCCCGCCTGCGCCGGATCGAGGTCACCCTGGGGGGGCACCCCACCCCCGATGCCGATGGCGTGCGCGGCTGTGCGCGCATGCTGGAGTGGACCCGCGACCTCCGCGCCGAGGATCTGGTGTTTACCGTAGGATCCAGTGGCTTTTCATCGCTGCTCACGCTGCCCGTGGAGGGTGTGAGCCTGGCCGACGTGGAGCGCACCGTCTACCTGTTGCAGATCGAGCGCGGCATGCCCACCAGCGAGCTCTCGCCGATCCGCAACCATCTGGACGTGCTCAAGGGCGGGCGGCTCGCGGCGCACATCTTGCCGGCGCAGGCGATCCATATCCTGGCCAAACCGCCCCAGCCCTGGGAGACGCTGATCTACCACAACACCTGGGTACACACCTTCCCGGATTGCTCCACGTATGCCGATGCTGTGGCCAACATCAAGGCCTGGGGCGCCTGGGACGACGTGCCCGAGTCCGTCCGCCGGCACCTGGAGCGCGCCGATCCGGCGCTGGAGACCATCAAGCCGGAGGTGTACCTCACGTACCCGCACCGCATCTTTTGCACCTTTGAGGCCGGCGAGGCGACCTGGGCCACGCCGCGCCGCAAGGCCCGCGAGCTCGGCCTGGAGGCCGTGCTGCTGGGCGCCAACCTGAACGTGGAGGCCTCCCAGGCCGGGCGCTATGCCGCTGCGATCGCTAAGACGATCGAGACCCACGCCCAGCCCTTTGCGCCGCCGGTGGCACTCATCGGCGGGGGCGAGATGCTCGTCACCGTGGGACAGGAGAGGGGCATCGGCGGGCGGAATCAAGAGTGGGCCCTCTCCGCCGCCATGCAGATCGCCGGCAGCGAAAGTATCGTCATGGGATCGGTGGATTCCGATGGCACCGACGGGCCGGGCAGCCAGTACGCCAGCGGGGTCCACTACCCCACGCTGGCGGGAGGGCTGGTGGATGGGCACACGGCAGCGAGGGCACGGGAGCACGAGATCGACCTGAGAGAGGCCCTCCGGCGGCATGATACCACCCCGACCCTGCTGGCCCTGGATAGCGGGGTGCTATCGCCCCAGAGCACCGGATTGCAGGATCTGAGTGTGATCCTCGTGGCGGGCCGCCGGTGACCGGCGTGTGGCGCATCCGCCGAGGCGGCCTGGCCAGAGCGCTGGCCTGCCTGCTGATAGCGGCGGTTCTGGCCGGCTGCGAGGCGTCCGGATGGCACGTGACGCTGCCGGAGGGCGTTGCCGTCCCGAGTCGCGAAGCACCGGAATGGATCACGCCTCAGCCCACCTCCGCTATCCCCCCGGCTCCCACTCCGGCCGAGGCTTCGGAGCGCGCTCGCGTGCTCGAGGTGGTGGATGGGGATACGATCCGCGTCCGGCTCGACGGCCGTACGGTGCTGGTGCGCTACATCGGCATCGACGCGCCCGAGGTCTCCCACAGCGGCGGCGCGGGGGAACCCTTTGGCAACCAGTCCACCGCTCTCAACCGAGCGCTGGTGGAGGGGAGAGAGGTCCTGCTCGAGCGGGATACGAGCGAGACCGACTCCTACGGCCGCCTGCTCCGCTACGTCTGGGTGGATGGGACGCTTGTCAACGGCGAACTGGTGCGCGCCGGGCTGGCCGAAGCCAAGCGGTACCGGCCCGATACCGGCCGTCAGGCCTGGCTGGATGCGCTGGAACGGGAGGCCGCCGAGGCCCGCCTGGGGATCTGGAGCACGCGCTAGCGCCCGCTCCGGTGCACGCGGAAAAGGAGAGCGAGCATGACCGCGGAGGATGGATCCGGATCCGCCGAGGGCGCCCTGACGGTCGCGGCGTGCCCTGTGTGCAGCCGGCTGCAGGACGTGGAGCGCGCCTATCACAAGTGGGGCTGGGATGAGGTCACCCTTTCCTTCCCGGATGCTGTGCGCCACTTGGAGCCGATGCCCGCCGGCGTGGATGCCGGGCAGGAGAACGGCATCGGCGGAGAGACGAGCGGCGAAACGCTGCTGCGTTGCCCGCACTGCGGCACGCCCTACCGCTACACCTGGTCCAGCGAGTACCTCGCCAACGGGAGCGAAGACCGCGAGGAACTCCAGCGGCTAGCCCCGGCCCAGGCCCGCCAGGACCTGCCGGAGGGGGAGTACGAGCGCCTGATGAGCCTGGCCGGCCTCTGGCTGTTCCATGCCAATGGGGCCGTGCGGCGCCAGGCTGCCCGATCACTCTTGGGGCACCATCTGGCGGCAGGGGACGCGGCGATTGTGCGGCCCCTCCTGGCCGCAGAGGATGAGGAGATCCTGCGGGGAGCGCTGTTCCTGATGCGGGACCTCTATCGTGAGGGCCGCGAGGCGCTCGATCTGGCGCCCCTGACGGGTGCCCTGGAGACCCTGCAGCACCACCGCGATGGGGAGATCGCTGGCGCGGCGCAGTATCTGCTGAGCGCGGCCCATGCCGGCACCCGGCGCTAGACGGTAGATCCCCCGCTCCGGCTAGCCACGCCGGCGCAGCCGCGACTCCAGATGCCCCGTGAGCAGGGAGAGCGTCAGCGTCAGCGTCATGTACATCAGCGAAACGGTGATCCAGGTCTCAAAGATGGCTCGTGTCGCCACCACCACCTGCCGGCCCATAAAGGTCAACTCCTGGATCGAGACGATCGATGCGATCGATGAGTACTTGACGGTGTTGACGAACTCGTTCGCCAGGGCCGGCAGCACCCGCCGGATCACCTGAGGCATCACCACAAAGCGCATCTCATCCAGGGGAGAGAGCCCCAGGGAGTAGGCCGCCTCACGCTGCCCGCGCTCGATCGATTCGATGCCGGCCCTCAGGATCTCGGCAAAGTAGGCCCCCTCAAAGAACGCCAGCGTGATCACGCCCGAGACGAACTGGGTGAGGAGCGAGCGATCGGCGGCGAAGAACGCGATGACGCGCAGAGCGCCGGGCGAGCGCGAGGCCACAAACGCCTCGACTCCCAGGAGCGGCATGATCTGGTCAACCGCAAAAAAGTAAAAGATAAAGATGAGAACCAGGGGAGGCAAGTTGCGCACGATCTCGACATAGCTGCTGCCCACGAGGCGCAGAAACAGGCTCCTGCTGGTGCGTAACAGGGCCACGACGGCTCCGACCAACAGCGCCAGTAGCGTCGCCCAGACCGACAGGCGCAGCGTGGTAACCAGGCCCTCGATCAGGTAGTTCGGCACCAGCCGGCCGGTGTCCGCGTCGCGCCGGAAAAGGTACTGGGGGATGGCCGCCCAATTGGCCCGGTACTCGAGGCGGTAGATGACGCGATACGCGACAAAGGCCACCAACGCCAGACAGGCGAGGATGATCAGGGCATCGAGCGGGCGAAACCGGGCCTTGCGCAGGCTCAAGAGCAACGTGCCTTTCTCAAAAGCGCCCCGCACGCCCGGTGAGCCGTGCGGGGCCGCGATCCAGCGATATAGAGTGCGATCCGGTCACTCGCCAAGCAGTGGCTCCCATTCCTTGGAGCCGAACCAGTAGGCTTCGCGCTCTCTGAGCCACTCGTCGTTCACCAGAATCCAGGCATTGAGGAACGCCAGCGCGTCCGCATCGCCCTTGCGGAGAGCGAACCCCGCTGGCTGCATCATCAGCATGTCGCCACCCAGAGGCCGGTAGAGCACGTCCGGATAGTCGCTGGCCCAAAAGGCCGGCGTCGGGGAGGAGGACATGCCGGCGTGCGCGTTGCCGTTGAGCACGTCCTGGAGCACGGCTTCATCGGTATCGAACTGGTGCAGCACGGCATTGGGGCAGTACTTGGCGGCTGCCTGCGCCGGCGTGGCCCCCAGGCGCACGGCGATGATCACGTCCTCCCGGTTGAGCTGCTCGAGATCGGTCACATCCGGGAGCATATTGCGGTTCACCACCACATCGATACCGCTCCAGCTGTACGGATCGGTAAAGTTCACCTTCAGGGCACGCTCGCTGGTGATGCTCATGCTCCCGATGATGACATCGAACTTGCCCGTGAGGAGCGCCGGAATGATGCCGGACCACTCCGTGGGCACGAACTCAACCTGGACGCCCATGTCCTCGGCCACCTTGGTGGCCACGTCCACCTCAAAGCCGATGAGGTTGCCCTCTTTATCCTTGGCCACCCAGGGCACAAAGAAATCCAGCCCCACACGCAGCTTGCCAGCCTTGAGCACCTCATCGATCAGTCCCACACCGGCTGCCTGGCTCGCCGTGTCACCGGAGGGCTGGCCGCATCCGGCAATCGCCGTCAGGAGCAAGGAAACAACCAGCAGCAGGCCGAGAACGCCAGAGGTCTTTTTCGCCTTCATGGAACCATCCTTTCCCGCAAGCAGAGATTCTCCTCGTAATGCATAACCCTCTATGACAGAATCTGACTCAGGAACCGCCGCGTGCGCTCCTCGCGCGGATGGCCAAAGAACTCCGCGGGCGTGCCCGTCTCGACGATCTGCCCTTCGTCCATAAAGATCACGCGGTCCGCCACCTCTCGGGCAAAGCCCATCTCGTGAGTCACCACCACCATCGTCATCCCCCCGCGAGCAAGGTCCCTCATCACATCCAGGACCTCATTGATCATCTCCGGGTCCAGGGCGCTGGTGGGCTCGTCAAACAGCATCACCTTTGGTGACATGGCCAGCGCCCGCGCGATGGCCACGCGCTGCTGCTGCCCGCCCGATAGCTGAGCGGGATAGGCCAGCGCCTTTTCCGCGATTCCCACGGTGCGGAGCAGCTCCATGCTGCGGGCTGTGGCCTCCTCGCGGCTCTTGCGGCGCACGCGCTCCTGGGCGAGATTGATGTTCGCTAGCGCGGTGAGGTGCGGAAACAGGTTAAAGGACTGGAACACCATCCCCACCTCTTTGCGGATCTCGAGGCGGTGATGGCGATCATCGTCCAGAGGGATGCCGTCCACAGTGATCGAGCCCGAATCGACGTGCTCCAGGCCGTTCAGACAGCGAAGCAGCGTGGATTTGCCCGATCCAGAGGGCCCCATGATCACCACGACCTCCTGACGCTCGACGGTGGCTGAGAATCCGCGCACGGCCTCGATGCCGCCGGCAAAGGACTTGGAGACCGAGTCGATCGTGATGATGGGATCGCGCCGCTCCTGCTCCGCCACGGGACCTCCTAGGTGAGAAGCGTATAGTGGCGCTCCAACCAGCGAGCCAGCAGCGCCAGGGGAATCATGATCGCCAGGTACAAGAGTGCCGTGGTGAACCAGACCTCAAAGGTGAGAAAGGTATCCGCCGCGACCACACGGGCCTGCATCGAAAGATCCGCCAGGGAGACCAGGCTGACGAGTGAGGTGTTCTTGATCAGGCTGATGATCTCGCCCGTCAGCGGAGGGAGCAAGCGGCGCAGGGCCTGGGGCAAGATGACGTCCCGGTACGTATCCACCGTACTGAGCCCCAGGCTGTAGGCGGCCTCCCACTGCCCGCGGTGGAGCGACGTGATGCCGGCGCGAAAGATCTCGGACATGTACGAGCCCTCAAAGAGGCTCAACGCCAGGACGGCCGAGGCGAAGCGCCCAATCCCCAGAATCGGGCCGGCCACGAAATAGGCCAGGTACATCTGCACCACCAGCGGCGTGTTGCGGATCACCTCGAGATAGGCCCGAGAGAGCAGCCGCCCCATGAACGAGTCCGAAAGACGCAGCAGCGCGACTAGGAGACCCAACGCCAGCGAGCAGATCAGGCTGACCAGAGAGATCCTGAGCGTAAAGCCCAATCCCTCGAGGAGGGCGCCCGACTGCACGCCGCCCTCGCGGACCTGCCACAGGTACCGTGGCACCCGGTACCACTGCCAGTTGTAGCCGAGGCGGGCGCTGCTCTGCGTTACCAGCCACACCACCAGCGCCACAAGCAGCACAAACTGGAGGATATCCCTCCAGGGTGAGCGTACGAACCGGGCCCAGATGGTCGGGCGGGCACTCGCGGCCATGCTGCCGGATTCTCTCCTCTGATGACTAGTGCCGTCCGCTGACGGCCTCTTATACCCCATAGGCGTATGCGTTCCGTCAAGAATACCGCAGAAAGAGGCGCTGTCAAGCCGAGCCGGCGGCAGCCTCGCAGGCTTGGCTGGCCGCGTCGTGAACGGCCTATAATAGGGGCATACGTGATCGAGGCGGCAACACCGGAGCGTCGAGCCGGACGCCTCCGGGCCGCCTCCGCAAAGGAGCCTGCCATGTCGAGATCCGACCGGGCCGAGTTGGAGACGATCGCACGCCGCGTGATGGATGAACGCGGGCTGTGGCCCGATTTCGGGCCCGAGGTCCTCGAGGAAGTGGCCGCCCTGAGCGCCGTGGCCGAGCCTGGCTCGCCGACTGCGCGGGACCTTCGCGCACTCCTGTGGTGCTCGATCGACAACGATGACTCTCGAGACCTGGATCAGCTATCCGTCGGCGAGGTACTCACTGATGGCGCCGTGCGCATCCGGGTGGCCATCGCCGACGTGGATAGCCTCGTCCCGCGCGAGTGCGCAACCGATTTACACGCCGCCCACAACACCACTTCCGTCTACCCGCCCGGACGGGTTTTCCCGATGCTTCCGGAACGTCTCTCCACCGACTTGACCTCGCTGAATCCCGACGAGGACCGGCTGGCGATGGTCGTGGAGATGGATGTCAGTGGCGACGGCCTCATCACGCGGGCGGAGCTCTATCGCGCCCTGGTGCACAACCGGGCCAAGCTGGCCTACCCGAGCATGGGCGCCTGGCTGGCGGGCGAGGGCCCAGCGCCGGCTGCCTTGGCGGCCGTGCCGGGCCTGGCGGAGAACGTACGCCTGCAGGATAGCGTCGCCCAGAGGCTCCGCGCGGTCCGGCTGGAGCACGGCGCCCTGCAACTCGAGACGATCGAGGGGCAAGTCGTGTTTGACGGAGACACGGTCCGGAGCCTGGAAAAGGCCCGCAAGAATCGCGCCACGCAGCTGATCGAGGACTTTATGATCGCTGCCAACGGGGCGACGGCGCGCTTTCTCGCGGCGCACGGCTCTCCATCGATTCGCCGGGTGGTGCGCAGCCCCAAGCGGTGGGACCGCATCGTCGAGCTGGCCGCCTCTCGAGGCCATAACCTCATCCAGCGGCCCGACTCCCGGGCGCTGGATGCCTTTCTGGTGGAGCAGCGCGCCGCCGACCCCACGACCTTTCCCGATCTCTCACTGGCCGTGATCAAGCTCCTCGGCTCGGGCGAGTATGTGGCCGTCTTTGACGGCGAGTCGGCGCCCGGGCACTTTGGCTTGGCCGTGCAGGACTATGCCCACTCCACGGCGCCAAACCGGCGCTACTCGGACCTCATCACCCAACGGCTGATCAAGGCGGTGCTGGACGGGCGGGCGTCCCCGTATAACCCCGCCCAGCTCACGGAGCTCGCCAGACAGTGTACGGACCAGGAGGACGTGGCGACCAAGGTGGAGCGGCTGGTGTTCAAGTCCGCGGCCGCCCTGCTCCTGCGCACGCGCATCGGCGAGCGCTTTGAGGCGATCGTCACGGGGGCAGCGGAAAAGGGCACCTGGGTCCGGCTGCTCGATCTGCCCGTGGAGGGCAAGCTCGTCCGCGGCCAAAAGGGACTGGACGTGGGCGACCGTGTGGAGGTGGCGCTGCTGCAGGTGAACGTGCAGCGCGGCTTTATCGACTTTGCACGAGGGAACGGCCGGTAAGCGGCGGGTACACCGGCCTGCGGTACACCACGCCATTGGGAGGGGAGCGGCTCCCCTCCCTGCCCCTCACGGGCACTCGCCGTTGGGCGAACGGGCCGAGTTCGCCACACCGATACCGATCCCCCGCTCTTCGGCACGTCGACAGCCCGGGGCAGGCCTGCTACCATTCCGCACGTGCGACGCTCTCGGGCACGCAGTTCCTGTACCAGATGGAGGCACGATCATGCAATGGGAACACCTGACGAGTGACGACTTTGGGCGAGCCGTGCGGGAGACGGGCGTCTGCGTGCTGGCGTTGGGAGTGCTGGAGCGGCACAGCGCGCACTTGCCTCTGGGAACAGACATGCTCAACGCGCACCGCCTCGCCTGCCTCGCCGCGGCGCGCGAGCCCGCGGTGGTCTACCCGCAGTGGTGCTACGGGCAGATCTATGAGGCCCGGTGTTTCCCGGGCACCGTGACGCTTGCGCCGCGACTGCTGCTCGAGCTTCTGGAGGCCGTGCTGGACGAGATCGGCCGGAACGGCTTCCGCAAGATAATCCTGCTGAATGGCCACGGCGGCAACACGCACCTGTTGAGCTTTCTTGCGCAGTGCAGCCTGTGGGATCGCAAGCCCTACACACTCTATGTGCCGCAGGGGCTTTCCGAGGAGCGCCGCGCCGCATGGAACGCCATCACCGAGAGCGCGTATCACGGGCATGCCTGCGAGTGTGAGACCAGCGTCACCCTGGCCAACTACCCGGACCTCGTGCACATGGAGCGGGTGCCCGAGGATCCGGCGCTGCCCCTGGGCAGGCTTTCCGAGGTGCCCGCTAACTTTTCCGGGATCTCCTGGTATGCCAACCACCCGGAGCACTATGCGGGCGATGCTCGGACGGCGAGCGCGGACAAGGGGCGGCGGCTGCAGCAGTTGCAGGTCGACCAACTGGTGGAGTTCATCGCCGCCGTCAAGCAGGACCGGGTCGCCCCAATGCTGGAGAGCGAGTTCTTTGCGCGCGAGGCCGCCATGCGTGGCGAAGGAGCTTAGGGAGGTAGAGGCGCGGGACTCCCGGAAGCACCTCCGGGGGTCCCGCCAACGCGCGATCGTCACCCCTGGGGCAGCGGCTCGCCTCGCTCCTGCAGAAAGGCGCCCACCTGAGAGAAGGTGGGGATGGGCCCCCGCCCGCCCAGGCCCGTGCACTTGAGCGCGGAGACCGCCGTGGAGAAGCGGGCCACGGTTCTGAGGTCCCAACCGTGCAGCAGGCCGACGATATAGGCTCCGTGGAACACATCGCCGGCGCCGGTGGTATCAACCACGTCGACCGGATAGGCCGGCGTGTGGAAGCGATCCTCGCGCGTCACGGTATAGCTGCCGTCGGCGCCCTCTGTCTGTACGACGATGCGCGGCCCCATCTCCAGGATGCGCCGGCCGGCCTCGTATAGACCTTCCACACCCGAGAGCGCGCGCCCAAAGCCCTCGCCGCAGATGAGCACGTTGACGTACGGTATCAGTTCCCGGATAAAGGGTCGGACGTCGCGCTCGGCGGTCTTGCTGCCGTCGAGAACCACCGTCTTGCCCGCCTCCTGCATCCACCGCGCGGCCTGCAGCGCCGCCTCGGGATGCATCCCCTCCAGATGCAGGTAATCGGCGGCGGTGATATAGGCTCGGTCCAGTTCCTCCGGCCTCAGAAGCTGGTCCCGCGGCCGGCCAAAGCCGGAGAACACGCGCTCACCGGTGCGAGAATCCACATAGACGATCACCACCTGATCCTCGGGCTGGTCCCTTCGCAGGAGATGTGACAGGTCGATACCGAACTCTTCCAAGAGTTCAACCTTGAGACCGGCGACGTGATCACACCCGGCCGTTCCAACAAAGCCAACCGCTGCCCCCAGGCGCGCGGCAGCACACATGGCGGTGCCCACGGGCCCGCCACCATCGAAACCAAAGGCGTCAAACCGGGCTCCGTGCTCCCAGTTGGGCATGTTCTCGGTACGGATCAGGACGTCCAGCGTCGCCAGGCCCAGCCCGACGATCTGTATTCGTTCGGCCATGTTCGCCTCACTCCACAAGAACGGGCTCAATATCGAGGAATCGACAGACCTCGAGCAACACGCTGACCTGATCGCCATGGATCATGTTGGCGTGATGAACAAAGCCTTCCTCGACAAGCGTGCGATATAGCTCGGCGTGGTCGGACACTTGTACCCAGGACCAGGTCCCAGCCAGGTCCTCATCCGACGGCACGATCTCGCCAGTGGCGATGAGCATCTTCCACTCGCCGTCGTACTCCTGGAGACGGCAGAAGGTGACCATGCCCGGCTTGATCTGGAACTGGTAGAGCCCGGCGGCGAGATCGCCCGGCTTGGGCTCCAACTCGCCCGTCATGTTGGGGCGCGAGCGCAGCGCCGTTCGGGCGGGGTCAGCCGCCAGGCAGGCGGGCGCATTGCCGCAGTGCCAGGCCAGCAACCGGTTGGGATCCTCGCGATGCTGGATGGTCCAGTCGATAAAGTGCGGGATCACCTCGCCTCTGGCCGCGGCGTACTGCGTGAGCATCGCCACCGCACCCAGCACATCCGTCTCGCAGGCGGTGAGCATGCCCTGCTCCGTCATGCGGCCGTAGCTGGAGCAGACCGATAGCCCGTACAGCTGGCGGGTGGCTGCCCAACACTGCACCGCCATGGCCGAAAGCCCGTTCTGGCGCCAGAACTGCGTGAGCGCCAGTTCGAACTTGGCGGCATTGATCAGATAGTCGTCGGCTACCGTCACCTCGGCGACGGAGCCCCGAATGGCCGAGACCTTGTCCTGCACCTCGGCATCATCATCCCGCAGCGACGCGAACGTCTCCGAGAGATCTGACACGTTGATGGGGACAACGTTCATCCCGAACTTTTCAATCATGGCCACTTCGTCATAGGCCACGGTCTCAAAGGTATTGGGTCGCACGCCCACCTGACCGATGCGGGCGCCCTTGAGGGCCTTGATCGCGGCGACGGCCCGGCTGAAGATGTCGACCTCCTCAGCAAACTCCTCATCCTCGGGAAAGTAGAGCCCGCCATAGTAAAAGGGCAGCTTGCGACGGTACAGCCCCGAGCAGATCGAGAGGTTCCCACAGTACGAGTCCGACTGGCGGGCGAGGCTGGCGTTATCCAGCGCAGGAGGCTCCCTGGTGGCAATCACCAGCACAGGCACACCGAGGCGCTCGGCGATTACGCTGCAGGAGCGCTCATCCCCGAAATTGAGCGAACAGAGGATCAGGCCATCGACTCGTTCCCGCGCAAAATACTCCGCCACCACGTCACCTTCGTCGAGGTTGGCGACGGCGCCTGTGGTCGTGTGGCCCTTTTCGGCGCAAAGCGTCCGGCCATCGGGAGCCGCCTCAGGATACGCGAGGTCGAATCCCTCCATGGATTCCAGCGCGCCGATACAACGCCGGCGCAGATCCGCGCACCAGTCGGTGATCCCGGCTCGGGATCGAATCGAAGGGACAAAGCCCAGCTTGACCCGGTAATCCACGAGATCCTCCTTGAGATAACACGAGGGCCCGCCGTGCGCCGGGCCCCCGTTAGTGGCTGATCAAGCCTTGCCCGTCGCGTCAAAGATGTCCAGATAGTGCTCACAACGCCTCTGGAACGCATCCCGGAAGGCATTGGACATGGCCATGATGTTGGCGTGCTCCGTCTTGGCCACTTCCAGAACGGCGGCCGTGGCGCTCATCGCCAGGTCCGTAAAGATGTTGACCTTGGAGATGCCGGTCTTGATCGCCGTCTGGAACTGCTCGTCACTGAGCCCCGAGCCACCGTGCATCACCAGCGGAATGTCCACCCGGCGGTGAATCTCGGCGAGCAGATCATAGTCGAGCTTGGGCTCGCCCTTGTACGGGCCGTGGGCGGTGCCGATCGCGATCGCAAGGAAATCCACCCCGGTCTCTGCCACAAAGCGCTCAACGTCCTCAGGCTTTGTAAAGCCCTCGCGCTGGCTCCCAAAGCTATCGTACTGGCTGCCCTGGCCGACATGGCCGATCTCCGCCTCTACGCCGGCGCCGACTGCGTGCGCCGCCTGGACCACCTTCTTGCTGATCGCGATGTTCTCCTCGATCGGCAAGCGGGATCCATCGAACATCACATCGGTAAAGCCCAGGCGCAGCGCCTGGATGCAGCGCTCAAAGCTATCGCCATGATCCAGATAGATGGTGATGGGAACAGAGCTGTTCCGCGCTCGGGCTACCAGATAGCCCATGAACTCCGGCCCGCCCGGACGCTCAAAGATGTGGCCGCCGGTTCCCACGATCGTGGGCGCCTTTTTCTCTTCGGCGGCGGCAAAGATGCCATCGGCACCCTCGCGCTCAAAGATGTCAAAGAGGGGGATGCCCCAGCCCTCACGGTTCGCCCGCTGCAACTGGCCGACAAATGATTCGAGTCCCATTCGTACTACTCCTCGATTGGTACTCCGCGTTCGGAGAGAAAACCCAACACCTGTTCGTAGCTGGGAATGGGCGCACGCCCCCCCAGCCCTGTGCACTTTATCGCCGAGACCGCGGTGGCGAACCGAGCCACCTGCCGCAGATCCCAACCGTGCACCAGCCCCACAATGTACGCCCCGTGGAACACATCACCGGCCCCCGTGGTGTCCACTACGGGCACGCTGAACGCCGGAACGTGGAACCGTTCGTCTCGCGTGACGGTGTAGCTCCCACCGGCGCCCTGAGTCTGCACGACGATGCGCGGCCCCAGGTCCAGGGCGGCCTCGCCGGCTTCGTACAGATCGCTCTTGCCCGTAAGGGCGTGGCCAAAGCCCTCCCCGCAGATGAGGACATCCACCAGCTCGACGGCCGCACGCACACTCTCGGGGACAGAGTCCGCGGAGGTCTTGTGGCCATCATAGACCACCGTCTTGCCCGCCTCCTTCATCCACCGTGCCGCCTGCATGCCGGCCTCATAGTTCATGCCATCGAGATGCAGATAGTCCGCCGAGAGGATATAGTCTCGATCGAGCTCCTCGGGCAGCAGCGATACAGGGCCACCCTCGTGGAACACACCGGCGAACGTGCGCTCGCCGGTGTCCTCATCCACATAGACGATCACGACCTGGGTTTCCGGCCCCTCGCGTACTGCGACTCGGCTGACGTCCACGCCATAATCCGTGAGAAAGCCCAGCTTGAGCTTGGCCACACGATCGGTGCCGACGGTACCCACGTATCCCGCAGACACGCCCAGCTTTTGCACGGCGACGAGCGCGGTACCCACCGGTCCGCCACCATCAAAGCTAAAGGCGCTGATACGGCCTCCGTGCTCCCACGAGGGCATCTCCCTCAGTCGGATCAGCACGTCCAAACACGCCAGGCCTACCCCAACAACTTGTGGCATACCGTGTACCTACAGCACCAGGATCGGCTCGATATCCAGGAACTCACAGACCTCCAGCAGGATCTCGGTCTGATCGCCGTGGATCATGCTGGCATGGTGCACAAAGCCTTCCTCGACCAGCGTACGGTAGAGCTCTGCATGATCGCGGACGGCCACCCAGCTCCAGGTGCCTGCCAGATCCTCGTCAGAGGGGACGATCTCGCCAGTCGCGATGAGCATCTTCCACTCGTCATCGTACTCCTGCAGCCGGCAGAAGGTCACCACACCGGGCTTGATCTGGAACTGGTGCAGCCCAGCGGTTGGATCCTTCTCGCGCACAGGCAACTCGCCCGTCATGTTGGCGCGAGAGCGCAGCGCCACCTTCTCCGGATCCGCGGCGAGGCTGACCGGGGCGTTGCCGCAGTGCCAGGCCAGGAGCCAGTTCGGGTTATCGCGGTGCTGGATAGTCCAGTCGATAAAGTGCGGCTTGATGCGCCCCAGGCCCGCGTGGTAGTTGACGATCATCGCCAGGGCACCGAGCACATCCACTTCGCACGCGGTGAGCATCTCGGCCTCGGTGAGGCGACCGTACATGGCGCACACGGAGATGCCCATATCGCGGCCGATCGACGGCCAGCACTGCACGGCCATGGCGGAAAGCTTGTTCTGCGTGTAAAAGTCGCGCAGGGCGAGCTCGACCTTGGCCTCGCTGAGAAGATAGTCATCCGCCACCGTCAGGATGGCATGCGTCTCGCGGACTTGGTCGATGAGCGCCTGGACGCGCGGATCGTCATCGGCAAAGCCCCTGGCCGCGGCGACGATGTCCGAGATGTTGGCGGGCACCACGTTCTGCTGGAACTTGTTGATCATGGCCACTTCATCATAGGCCACGGTCTCAAAGGTGGCCGGGCGAACGCCCACCTGCCCAATTCGCGCCCCGATGAGTGCCTTGACCACCGCCACGGCGCCCACAAAGACCTCAAACTCGTGGCGCAGCTCTTCCTCATCGGGGAAAAAGATCCCGGCGAAGCGGAAGGGGATATTGCGCCGGTACAGACCGGAGGCCATGGAGAGGTTGCCGCAGTACGAGTCCGACACGCGGGCCAGGCTCGCGTTATCGATCGCCGGGGGCTCTTTGGTGGCGTAGAGCAGCACCGGCACGCCCAGCTTTTCGGCGATCTTGCTCGCCGAGCGCTCGTCGCCAAAGTCCAGCGGGCAGAGCACGACCCCGTCTACCTTTTGCGAGATAAAGTAGTCCGCAACGCCATCGCCCTCATCCAGGCCGCTGACCGCACCCGTGCGCGTGGTGCCACAGGCGGGGCAAGCCTCGGTACCTTCAGGCGCCTTCTCCGGCACGACAACCTCGACGCCTTCCAGGCTGCGAAGAACCGCGAGGGATTCGTCACGCATCTTGGCGCACCAGGGCGTGAACGCAAACCGATACGATGGCACAAAACCCAGTTTGACCTTGACGCTCATGTCTTCCTCCGGATGATCGCGAGACGTGAACTCGACACACTCGGACCGGTCAACCACCCGCCTGGTCGCGCGGCCCCTCACGGGGCGGTGCGCAGGACGCGCGAACGATCAGCTTGGTGGGCAACACGTGATCTACGGCCTCGATCTCTTCGCCCTCGAGGGCACGACGCAGGAGGGCGAACGCCAACTCCACCATCTCCGTAGTCGGCTGGCGGATGGTGGTGAGCGCCGGCCGGCTCCCCTCTGCCGCGGGCACATCGTCAAAACCGAGGATGGATACATCGTCGGGGACGGTATATCCCCGCTCGCGCAGGGCGCACATGGCCCCCAACGCCATCGTATCGTTGGCGCAAAAGATGGCAGTGGGCCTTTCGGGCAGATCCATCAGCCGGCCGGCGTGCTCGTGCCCATCCTGCCAGGTCCAGCGGCCGGGGCAGATCATACGCTCATCGATGGGCAGCCCTGCGGAGCGCAAGGCCTCCACATAACCCCGCTGGCGCATCCGGTTCTGATAGGACTCCACACCGGATATGTACGCGATGCGACGGTGCCCCAGATCCAGCAGGTAGCGCATCCCGCGCAGCGCGCCCCCCAGATTGTCTGACACCACGCAGGGTACCACATTCTCGGTGCCGTCGTCCAGAGATTCGACCACCACAGTGGGAATCCGGAGAGCTTGAATGATGGGCAGATAGGCGCTGACGGAGCGCGGCCCCATGACCATGAGCGAACCAAGAATTCCATGGCCGATGAATTGCCCCATGCCGCCATGCTGATTGACGAGGGGGCGTGTGAGGATCACGATGCTCTGCCCGGTGCGCTCGGCCAGATCGCCCACGTGGTACACGAGATCGAGCGCGCGCGGGTCGGTGATGCGGGGGATGATGACGCCCAGAGTCGTACTCTTGCCCTGGGCGAGGGAACGGGCCGAGTCGTTCACGACGTAGCCCAGCTCGGTGATCGCCTCTCTCACGCGCACTTTGACGTCATCCGAGACGCCGCGCTGATCGTTGATCACGCGAGAAACGGTCTTGAAGGAGACGCCAGCGCGTTCGGCGACATCTTTGATGGTAGGACGTCTGACGTTCATGACCTCTGCGCTCTCGGGAGCTGCCGCGGGGCAGCGCTTGATACGGGGCACAGAGGGATACTATCATCTGCTGACAACGTTGTCAACCACGTCCACCAGCCGAACACCGAGGCCACATTCTCCGTCGAGATAAAAGCAGAGGGCGCAGGCAAAAGCCTGCGCCCTCTGTTAGCGCTGGATTACCAGCGGCCGCCGCCGCCGCCGCCCCAGTCGTTGGAACGCCCGCCACCGGAACGACCGCCGCGGTCATCGCGGTTCTCGCGAGGCCGCGCCTCGGCAACCGTGATGGTGCGGCCGTCGAGCGACGTGCCGTTCAGCCTCTCGACCGCGCTGTTGGCATCCGAATCGGAAGCCATCTCAACGAACCCAAACCCGCGCGACCGGCCGCTATATCGGTCGGAGATGACGTCGGCGGTGGCCACTGGCCCCACGGCCTCAAAGGCCGCCCGCAGTCCATCACTGGTCGTGTCGTAGCTCAGGTTACCGACGTACAACTTCTTTGCCATGATCTCCCTCTCACACTGGCGCGCCCACTGCGCGCATAGAATCTTCCGGCCGGCACACGCCCGCTAACAAAAAGCTCCGTCAGGTCGTAGTACCTGACGGAGTGATCCGAGCAAGCGTATCCCGATCCTGTTTACATCATAGCACATCATCTGCGGCCATGCAAATCGCCAGAAGACCCGTGCAGGGCAAGCGTCCAGTTCGCCCATCGCCCCTAGAGCCGCGCGTACAGGGGGAAAAGCTCGGGGATGATCTGCCGCCAGCTGTAACGCGCCTCGGCCAGGGCCCTCGCCTGGGCACCGAGCGAACGCCGCAGCGCCGGCTCGGCGAGCAAGCGGATCGTAGCGGCAGCAAACGCCCCGGCCGTGTCGGCCAGCATGGCGTGCTCGCCGTGAACGAGCTCGATGCCCTCGGCGCCGAGCGAGGTGCTCACCATCGCGAGCCCGGTGGCCATGGCCTCCAGCACCTTCAAGCGCGTGCCTCCCCCCACCCTCAGTGGCACGATGTAGACGTCCGCGCCGCCAAAGTAGGGCAGGATGTCCGGCACATAGCCCGTCACGTTGATCTGTTCATCCTCCGCCAGCCGCTGCACCTCCCTGTGAGGCTGCTTGCCCACGATATACAGGTGCACACCGGGCACCTCGGCGCGGACTTTTGGCCACACCTCTGCACAGAACCAGCGCATGGCATCGACATTGGGCCGATAATCCATCTTGCCCGTGAATACCAGGTTGGGGTGGCGGAGCGGCAGGCTATCCGGCAGATCGGTCCGGTAGCCGGCGATATCGACCCCATTGGGCACTACCAACGGCTCGATCCTCGGGTCCAGCCGTCCGATCGCGAGGGCATCGAGTGCGCTGACGGCCACGACGCCCGCCGATGCAAGGCACGCGACGCGCTCATAGCGCCGCAAGCGAAGCCACTGGACGGCCGAGTAGGCCGCCTGCGGCCAGCGACGTGGCCGCCGCAAGTCCGTCCGGAAAGCCCGCTGCTGCAGGAGGTACTCGGCATTGTGGTCGTCAAAGACGATCGCCGGCCTGTGCATCCCGGCTATCTGCAGACCGAAGCGGGCCATCTCGATCCCTTCCACCTGGACGATGTCGTACGCCCCGGTGCTGAGCATGCGTGCCAGGGCCTCCGCGTAGGCCTGCGAGGCCAGCCGCTGAGCCATGTCCGGCTCTCTAGAGGTCAGAAGCGTCCCCAGGCGCTGCCTGCCACTCCGCTCTGGCGCGGGAACGAGCTCCACCCGCCCACAAAGCGCCGAGAGGGCGGAGACGTACTCGGGCGCCGGCTCAGAAGATACAAAGGAGAGCAGATCCACGGCGTGTCGCGTCGCGACCCGCTGTATCAGGTGGTAGTTGCGGATCGCCGTGCCCTGCTCAGGGGGATAGGGCAACTGGGGCGTCAGGAAGAGAATCCGCTTCCGATCTCCCACGGGTATGCCGCCTCAGGCCAACGTGTGGTACAGGGCCAACGTCTCCTGGGCGGCCCTCTCCCAGGAAAAGCACGCGGCCCGCGTGAGCCCTTTGGCTCGCAGACTGCTGTGCAACTCGGAATCCGTCAGCAATCGCCACATGGCCACCGCCATCTCGTCCGGCTTGTAGGGGTCCACCTTCAGGCCAGCGTCGCCCACCACCTCCGGCAGCGAGGAGACATCGGCCACTACCACCGGGGTCCCGCAGGCCATCGCCTCCAGAGGGGTCAGGCCAAAGCCCTCATAGATGGAGGGTGCCACCAACGCACGAGCCGTGTTATAGAGCCACAGAAGCTCATCGGTGGTCACGCGCCCCAAAAAGCAGACGTCATCATCCAGGTTCAGGTCATGGACCAGGTCAAACACCTCGTCAAAGAGCCATCCCTTTTGGCCCGCCAGAACGAGTTGCACGTCCAGCCGGTAATCATCCAGCAACTGCCGAAAGGCCCTGAGAAGGGTCGGCACGTTCTTCCGCGGCTCGATCGTGCTGACAAAGAGCACAAAATCGCCGTGGACTCCAAAGCGCTCGCGGACCTTGTGTTTGACCGTGGGGTCGTCCAGCGGCCGGAACGACGGACCAGCCGCCTCGTAGATCACCGAGATCTTGGATTCAGGGACGCCCAGCAGGCGAATGGTATCGGCCTTGGTGGCCTCGGAAACGGCGATGATGGCGTCCGCTCGCCGCACCGCCTCATCGATCTGCCCATAGTAGCGTGCGGAATCCCGCGTCAAAAAGTGCGGGTACAGCAGGAAATTGAGGTCATGGATGGTAATGACCTTGGCGCAGTTGAGGCGATACGGAGGGATGAAATCCGGGCTGTGGAGCACATCCAACCCGACGCGATGGATCTCTAGAGGGAGAAGATGCTGCTCAAAGCGATGATGAGCGGGTGTGAGCAGCTTCCTGTGGGAAAAGCGCGGGTCTTCCACGATGGGCTCTTTGGCCCGGTGGCTCTGAAATAGAGTGTAGCGATCGTCCGAGCCCATCCGAGAGAGAGCTCGCACGAGCTGCAGCGTGTATCGACCGATGCCCGCCATCTGATAGTACATCAAGCGAGCGTCTATGCCGATATGCATCGGCCTTCTACCTCCTCATGCCCCGGAGGAAAAAAACAGGCCCCATCACCTGCCGATCACCCGGCAGAGAATGGGGGCGCCCCTGCTTCCCAAATCGACCCAATAATAGCACGCCTGTGGAGCCGCGTCAAAGGTTCTAGCCCCAAAGACCCGTGCGATGCGGAAAAACTCACATCCCATGGCACTCAGAAGCTCTCCCAGTGCACACGCGCGCCATCAAAGCGATTGAGAGGCGGCTTCTCTTCGGCGGGATGCCCGACCCATACCACCGCCAGCGGCCGAATGTGTCGCGGCAGCCTCAGAGCACGCGCCACCAGCGTCATCAATGGTCGCAACGGGTAGACACCTATCCAGACGGTTGCGAGCCCCATACCGCTGGCGGCCAGCAGGATGTTCTGCGTCGCCGCGGAGCAATCGACCACCCAGAAATCCCGCGCGGGAGGGGGCAGAGCGCGCAGCATATTGCCACAGATCACGATGGCGGCGGGCGCGACGTAGCGGCCCAGCACCAGGGGGCGCCGCAGCGCAGCCAGCCGCTCCGCCTCCGTGACCACCAGATACTCCCAGGGCCGGCGATTGCTGGCCGAAGGAGCAGCCATCGCCGCCCGCAACAACGACTCCAACTGGACCCGAGACACCGGCTCTTCCGTGTACCGCCGGATACTGCGACGTGCTTCGATATGGTCCAGGATCTCACCCATTATGGGGGATGCCTTTCGTGTTTGATGGGCTCCGGCCGGATGATATAATACTCTGCGCAGGGCGGCAAGCGGCACCGCGGCGCGCCGGTGGCCCCAGCATACCAACGGATGGAGGATCCCCCATGAGGATAGCGATCACCGGGAGCAACGGCCAGCTGGGTCGGGCGTTGCAGCGAGAGCTGGCGGGCCAGTCACTCATGCCCATCGATCTCCCAGAGTACGATATCACCGACCTGGGCGCGATCACGGCCGCGGTCCGCACGTACGCCCCGGATCTCATCGTGCATACGGCCGCCATCACCGACGTGGATGGCTGCGAGCGCGATCCCGACCTGGCGTATCGCGTCAATGTCCTCGGGACTCGGAACATCGCCGTCGCCGCCCAGCAGAGCGCCGCTGCGATGGTGTATATCGGGACCGACTATGTCTTTGATGGGACACAGCAAGCGCCCTACCGTGAGGACGATGCACCCAACCCGCTGAGCGTCTATGCCCGCACCAAGTGGCTCGGGGAGGAGTATACCCGTCGCCTGGTGAACCGCCACTATATCGTTCGCGTGGCCTGGCTCTACGGCGACGGGCCGCGCAACTTTGTCCGTACGGTGCTGCGCCTCGCCGACGAGCGCGAATCCGTATCCATGGTCACGGACGAATGGGGATCGCCCACCTACGCCGAGGATGTGGCGTCGGCGTTGGTACGCCTTGTGGCGCAGCCCGCCTATGGGACCTACCATCTGCCAAACGACGGCGTCTGTTCGCGCTATGACTGGGCTGCCGAGATACTCCGCCTGGCCGGGCGCACCGGTGACCTGCAACTTGTCCCCTCGCAGAACTACCAGCGGCTGGCCCGCGTCCCCGGCCATGTGGAGATGCGCAACTATAACGGGGCCGAGGTCGGCGTCACGATGAGGCCCTGGCAGGAGGCCCTGCGGGACTATATGGGCCAGCAGGGCCTGTTGGCATGACCCATGCGCCGCGCGCCTCGGTCATCATTCCCAACTGGAACGGCCTGTCGCTGCTCCGCCCCTGCCTGGACAGCCTGGCCATGCAGACCCTGTCCCCCCTAGGGGGAGCGGCCGAGGTGATCGTGGTAGACAACGGGTCCACTGATGGCTCGTGTGAGACGCTGGCGGAGGCGTACCCCTGGGTGCGAACGCTGGCGCTCTCCGATAACCTGGGTTACGCGGGGGGCTGCAACGCCGGGATCAAGGCGGCCAAAGGTGAGATCCTGGTATTGCTCAACAACGATACCGAGGCCGAGCCGGATTGGCTGGCCAACCTGGTCGCCGCGCTGGACCGGCACCCCGAGGCGGGCAGCGCCGCCTCGCGCATCATGCTGTATGACCGGCGCGATACGCTCCATTCCGCGGGCGACCTGGTACGCGTGGACGGCACCGCCGACTCGCGCGGCGTGTGGCAGCCTTACGGCCCGCCCTGGGATCAGGAGGCCTGGGTCTTCGGCGGGTGCGGGGGCGCCATGGCCGTTCGCCGCCAGGCGATCGAAGAGATCGGCCCCTTTGAGACGCGCTTTTTCATGTATTGCGAGGATGTCGACCTCAACTGGCGCGCTCAGCGCGCAGGGTACCGCTGCATCTATGCGCCGGATGCCGTGGTGTACCACCACCTCAGCGCCACCGGCGGCGGCGTTCTGGCCAGCTTCTATGTGGGCCGCAACACCCTCTGGGCCATCGCACGCAACTACCCCCCGGATCTGTTCCGTCGATACCGGCGACGCATCTGGGCCACCCAGTGGCGCATCGCCTGCGACGCGCTGCGCGCCTGGCGGGGGGCCGCGGCCCGTGCCCGGCTACGCGGCCAATTGGCGGGGCTGGTACGCTGGCCCGCCTGGCGGGCCGAGTACAGACGCCAACGCGCGCCGGGCCGCGCCCACAGCGCCTATCTGGAATCGATTCTGGAGGGGTCGCAAGCGGCCCGGGAGGCCCAGTGAACTCACCCTACCTGACCGTCCTGATTCCCTGCTACAACGAGCACGAGAACCTGACGCGCGGCGTTCTGGACGAGGTCCATGCCTACCTGGTGCAGCAACCCTACGCCTGGGAGGTGCTGATCTCGGACGACGGGAGCACGGATAACAGCCGCGATCTGGTTCGGGAGAGCATCGCCAGCAAGCCCGGCTTTCGCCTGCAGGAGAACCCCCACGGGGGCAAGCCCTCGGCGCTCTGGCTGGGATTGCAGTCCGCGCAGGGCAACATCACCCTGTTCACGGACATGGACCAGTCCACACCCATCGACCAGGTGGCGAGCCTGCTCCCCTGCTTCGAGCAGGGCTACGACGCCGCCATCGGCTCGCGTGGCATCGAGCGCCAGGATTTCCCCTGGTACCGCCGGCTGGGCTCGGCCGTTTTCCGCAACTTTCGCCGGGCGCTGCTCCTGCGCGGCATCTCGGACACCCAGTGTGGTTTCAAGGCCATCCGCACGGATCTGGCCCGCGAGGTGTTCGCCAAACTGGAGCCGATCCGCAACCCCGTGCAGGTCTCAGGCTGGCGCGTGACCGCCTTTGACGTGGAACTGCTCTACCTGATCGAGCGCGGCGGGCATCGCATCGCCGAGGTGCCCGTGGCCTGGGCCGACCGCGACGTGGCCACCGGCAAGCAGAAATCCTACCTCACCGAGTCCAGGGAGATGCTGGGGCAAATCCTGCGGGTGAAGCGGAACGCGAGGCGGGGATTCTACGACGAGGGCTGACCTGCCGGCGCACAGGCCAATTGTCCTCTCTCGCGCCTCGATGCTCCGGCACCCCGAACCAGGCACGCGGACATACGCGCGGTCGTAGAGCACGCCCAAGCCTGGGCCGCCGGCGCGTTCTGCAGCCTCTCCGCGCCGATGCATTCCAGGGCACTCAGCTTTTTGTAGGCGTAGATCAGCGCACCATAGTTGGGCGCGGAGGGGTGCACCGGCACGACCACGCACCGGCATGCGCGCCGCCAGCACGTCGGAGCTATCCCCTGGCCCGTCAATGAGATCGACGAGCGTGCGGCAGTGCATCTGCTTCAGAGTCCGCTCAGCGGCGTAGGATCGCTGCCGTCAATGAGATCGACGAGCGTGCGGCAGTGCATCCGCGTTTTCATCGCTCGGCAACCCGCTCAGTACGCGGGCGCCCATCGCCGCACCTCGCGGGGGACGGGTATCCCTGGCGCGCTCGCCGGGCCACCGCGTGACGCGCCACCGCGCGAGTGGCGAACCGGTTGACCCCATCCCCGGGCAGACCTATAATGGGCACCAATCTTGAACGGAGCAGCCCACGTTGGACGCCTTGATTGCCCGTTACGCCCGCATTCAGACGGCGCGCCGTCGCGCTGCGTATGGCCGTGCTCGCGCCGCCACCAGCCGTATGGGGGGCCCCTCCCCCTGCTGAACACCCCCAGGCAACCCCGTCAGAAGGTATCGATAACCTGCACCTCGCCGGCCCCTAGCCTGCCGCTGCGGCCGGATGATCGCCAAGGAGCGCCATGAACGAGAAGATCCTTGTGAGTGTGGCCTGGCCGTACGCGAACTCGCCCCTCCATCTGGGGCAAGTGGCCGGCGCCTACCTGCCCCCGGACATTTTCGCACGCTACCATCGCCTGCGCGGCAACGACGTGCTGATGGTCTCCGGTTCGGACACCCATGGTACGCCCATCACCGTGACCGCGGAGCGTGAGGGGATCGATCCCGAGGATGTGATCGACCGCTTCCATCGCTCCTTCCTGGAGACCTTTCTCGGGCTCGGGCTGACCTTTGACCTGTTCACGCACACCGATACCGAGAACCACTGGGAGGTGACCCTCCGCCTGTTCAACCGGCTGCTGGAGCGTGGGTATGTGCTCAAGCAGACGATGGAGGCCCTGTACTGCGAGGAGTGCCAGCGCTTTTTAGCCGACCGTTACGTCGAGGGCACCTGCCCTTTCTGCGGCTATGAGGACGCCCGGGGCGACCAGTGCGACAAGTGCGGCAAGCCCCTGGACGCGCTGGATCTGATCCGCCCGCGCTGCAAGTTCTCCGGCGATACGCCCGTGGTGCGCGAGACGGAGCATTTCTTCCTGGACCTGTCCCAGTTCAACGAGCCGCTCAAGGAATGGGTGGCGACCAAGGACTACTGGCGCACATCTGTGCGCAACTTTTCTCTCGGGATGCTCGAGGAAGGGCTGCGCCCGCGGGCCATCACGCGAGACATCTCCTGGGGCATCCCGGTGCCTGTGGCCGGCTATGAGGACAAGCGCATCTATGTCTGGTTCGATGCGGTGATCGGCTACCTCTCGGCCAGCATCGAGTGGGCCAAGAACCGAGGCACGCCCGAGGCCTGGCTGGACTGGTGGGCGCCCGAACGGCCGGCGCGCAGCTACTACTTTATCGGCAAGGACAACACCTTCTTCCATACGCTCATCTGGCCGGCCATGCTCCTGGGCTATGGCGATCTGCGCCTGCCCCACGATGTGCCGGCGAACGAGTATCTCACGCTGGAGGGGCGCAAGTTCTCCTCCAGCCGGAACTGGGCCATCTGGGCGCCAGACTATCTCTCGCGTTATCATGCCGACCCGCTCCGCTACTATCTCACCACGCACGCCCCGGAGAGCTCGGACTCGGACTATTCCTGGGCCGAGTTCCTCGCGGCGAACAACAACGAACTGGTGGGCACCTGGGGAAACCTGGCCCATCGCATCCTGACCTTTGCCTACCGCAACTTTGAGGCGCGGGTGCCCGAGCCGGGCGAGCTGACCATCGAGGATCGGGAGATCCTGGACACGGTGGCCGCCGCCTTCGATCCGGTCGCCGCAGATATCGAGGCCTGCCGGTTCCGCGCCGGCCTGGCGAAGGCGATGGCCGCCGCCAGGGAGGCCAACCGCTATCTGGACGCCGCCGCCCCCTGGAAGGCGCTCAAGGCCGATCGAGAACGCGCCGCGACAATCGTCTATGTGACGCTCCGCGTGGTGGATTCGCTCAATATGCTCTTTGCGCCCTTTGTGCCCTTTGGTTCGGAAAAGCTGCATGCGACGCTGGGCTACGAGGCGCCCCTCTTTGGCACACAGGAAGTAGTCGAGTATCAGGAAACGGAGCGCCGTCACCTTGGCCTGACGTACCATGGCGTAGAGGAGGGAAGCGATCGCTGGTGCCCCAGCGATCTCCAGCCCGGCCAGGCCCTGCTAGAGCCCACGCCTCTGTTCAAAAAGCTGGATGAGGAGATCGTGGCGCAGGAGTTGGCTCGTCTGGGCTGAGACGTGCTATGATCCGAGGCGCCGGCGCGAGGGTGTGCCGGCGCCTCGTCTCGTTCCGGGAGGTCGCCGATGGATCGATCGAGTCCGCAACGCCTGCGGCTCTGGCTGGGGCTGATCCTGCTCATGTATGTCGGGCTGGGGGGCGCCTATGCCGCCTGCACCCCCGCCTGGCAGGCGCCCGATGAGCCAGCACACTACAACTATGTCCGGCACATCGTCGAGACGGGCGCGCTGCCGGAGTTGCGCTCGGGCGACTATCCCGCCGAGTACCTGGAGGAGATAAAGGCCGCCCGATTCCCTCGGGATCTCTCGGTAGACCCGATCCGCTATGAGGCCCACCAGCCCCCGCTCTACTATCTCCTGGCGGCACCCGCCTTTGCCCTGGGGCGCGCTCTCGGTATGGAGACGCCGCTCCTCCCCGTCCGGCTCGTTTCGCTGGCACTGGGCGGGCTCTCCCTCCTCGCCGCCTTTAGCCTGTTGCGAACGCTCCTGCCCCATCGGCCGGATCTGGCGCTGGGCGCCACGGCCTTTGTCGCTTTTCTACCCATGCGCCTCGCCGTGACCGGTGCAGCCAACAACGATGCCCTCGCCGAACTGGTGTTGGGACTGGTTGTCTGGCAACTGCTGCTCATCGAGCGCAAGGACTGGCGGACCGGACCCTCACTCCTGCTGGGGCTGACGGTCGGCCTGGCGTTTCTGACAAAACTGCAGGCCTACATCGCCGCGCCGCTCGCGTTCTTCGCCTGGGCCTGGGCCATGCGCCGTGCGCGCCGGTCGGGGCGCCCGCTCTGGCCCCTGGCCATCCAGGGGGCACTGACCGCCGGTGTGGCCCTTGCGGTGGTCGCGCCCTGGCTGATGCGCAACGCCTCGCTGTACGGCCCGGGGGACCTCCTGGGGATGGTCCGGCACGATGCGGTGGCCGGAGCGCAGCTCACCACGGCGCAGTTCGTGGCGGAACGCGGCCTGGTCGGGGCACTGAAGGCCGCGGCCCTTACTACATTCCAGTCCTTCTGGGGCCAGTTCGGCTGGATGGGCGTGCCCCTGCCGACCCGCATCTACCAGGCCCTCGCCGCGCTCGCTGCGCTCGCGATCCTGGGAGCCGTGGACGCCCTGAGCTCGCGACGGCGGCCGGCCGGCGGTGGCCGCGGCTTTGGGATGCTGCTGCTCGCAGCCTGGGGCCTCCTCACCCTCTGCGGCTATCTCTGGTACAACCTGCAGTACGTCCAGCATCAGGGCCGCTATCTGTTCCCGGCCGTGGCCGTCTGGGGCCTGGGATATACCCTGGGCTGGCAGCAGCTCTATACTCGAGCGCCCCGCTGGGTGCTGGCCCTGCTGGGGCTGGCGGCGCTAGCGCTCGCGGCGCTCGGGCTCTATCGCGGGGACCTGCCGACCTATGCCCTCGGGCTCACTCTGGGTGGTGGAGGGCTCATCTGCGCCGGATCGGCACTCGAGCAGCGCTGGCCGGGGCTGCCCCTGGCGGCCATGTGCCTGGCGCAGGCCGGCCTTGCAGCGTGGTGCCTCACGGTGCTGGTGCCGGCGCTCACGCCCTGAGAGAAGCGGGAGGGCCGGCTCTTTCGAGCCGGCCCTCCCTTGTCAATCGGTGCGCCCTGTGGACACCCACGTTCGATCCGCTGACGTTTAGCCTCGGATCAGTACATGTCCCCGCCGCCCGCCGGCGGTGCCGCGGGCTCTGGCTTGGGAATATCGGTGATCAGGGCTTCGGTGGACAGGATCATCGCCGCGATCGACGTCGCGTTCTCTACCGCCGACCGCGTCACCTTGGCCGGATCGATGATCCCC
>Ga0123332_1000258_pt1 | contig 52208 bp, 48 predicted proteins | sample BioC12SIPDNA_4_FD_89958 | JGI IMG/M metagenome (GOLD analysis project Ga0123332, IMG submission 89958) | Anaerobic biogas reactor microbial communites from Washington, USA - Biogas_R2_A C12 SIP DNA | ecosystem: Engineered > Bioreactor > Anaerobic > Unclassified | place: Washington, USA... | reverse complement strand
TCCTCGACCCCGACCGCAGCGACCTGGACACCTACCTCGCCGTCGCCGACGAGGTCGGTGCCCGGTCGGTGCTGGACGTGGGCTGCGGGACCGGCACGTTCGCCATACTGCTCGCGCAGCGGGGGATCGAGGTGACTGGCGTGGACCCGGCCGGTGCCAGCCTGGAGGTGGCCCGCGGCAAGGAGTATGCCGAGCGCGTCACCTGGGTGCACGGCGACGCCACTGCGCTGCCGCCGCTGCAGGTCGACCTGGCCACGATGACCGCGAACGTCGCCCAGGTGTTCCTGACCGACGACGCGTGGGCGCACACGCTTGATGCGATCCACGCGGCGCTGCGGCCGGGCGGGCACCTGGCGTTCGAGACCCGGGTGCCCGCAGACCGCGGATGGGAGCTCTGGACGCCCGCGCGGACCCGGGCCACCACTGAGGTGCCCGGCCTCGGTCCGTTGACCGAGTGGATGGAGGTGACGGACGTACGGGAGGACCCGCTGCTGGTGAGCTTCACCGCGCACAACGAGTTCCCGGACGGGCAGGACGTGGTGTCCACCTCGACCCTGCGCTTCCGCTCGGCGCAGGAGCTGGAGAGCTCGTTGGCGGCCGCTGGCTTCGACGCGATCACTCTGGGCGACCTGCCCTATGCCCCCGGCCGAGGCTGGCTCGTCCGCGCCCGCCGCCCCTGAGCCCCCACTCGACCGAGCGCGCGGTATGGCGGTCTGGCACGGCACCGAGCGCACCGTGTGGCGGTCAGCGGGTGGTCTGCGCGCCGCCGTTGACGTGCAGGGTCTGGCCGGTGATGTGCCCGGCGGCGTCCGAGGCCAGGAAGGTGACGACCTCGGCGATGTCCGACGGGACGCCGACCCGCTGGGTCATGGTGGCGGCGAGGAGGCTGGCGTACTTCGCCTCGCTCGGACCGTCCCCGAAGAACTCCGTCTCGGAGATGTAGCCGGGGGCGATCACGTTGGCGGTGATCCGCCGCGCGCCGAGCCGGCGCGCCAGGTCGACCGTCCAGCTCTGCACCGCGGCCTTGGCCGGGCCGTAGGAGCCCGACCCGCTGTCGGCCGCGATCGACCCGACGTTGATCACTCGCGCGCCATCGACCAGCAACGGCTCCAGCGCCGTCGTGGTGAGCACTGCCGTCAGCACGTTGGCGGTGAAGTTCGCCTCCCACGCCGCCGCGGTGCCCGCCAGGTCGCCGTCGGCGACGGGTGGGGCCGCGTTGCCGCCGGCGTTGTTGACCAGCACCTGGACCCCGTCCGTGCAGGCCTCCCTGAGGCGGGCGAGGTCCTCCGTGCTCGCGTTGTCGCACGGGACCGCCTCCGCGCCGATCTCCTCGGCGGTGCGGAGCAGCGGCTCCCGCCGACGCCCGGTGATGACGACGTGTGCCCCCTGCTTGGTGAACCTCTGGGCGATCTCCCGGCCGATGCCGGTCGCCCCTCCTGTCACAACGATCATGCGCATCGTTCCCTTCTGTTGTTTAGACCTTAACATATGCTGTTAAGTGCTTAACGTAGACTCAAAGGATGAGCCGGGACGGTGCGCACGACAGGGATGATCAGAACGACGGGGCTGGCCAGCAGGTGGCCGACCGAGCCGCGATGATCGAGGCCCAGTGGCGGCGCGAGCGACCCGACCTGGACCCGTCGTCCATCGGGGTGATCACCCGGATCTGGCACCTGGGGAAGGTCTTCAGCGCCAACCGGCGTGAGCTGCTGGCCCGCCTCGGCATCGACACTGCGCTCATGGACCTGCTCGGCACGCTGCGCCGTAGTGGCGAGCCCTACCGGTTGAGCACGCGGGAGCTGGCCGATGCCTCCGTCGTCTCGGCGGCGGCGATCTCCCAGCGCCTGGCGAGAGCGGAACAGCGTGGCTGGGTCCGGCGTGAGCCACGTCCCGGTCGACGTGTCGACGTGCAGCTCACCGAGGAAGGGCGGCGGATCACCGACGAGTTCGCCGGCGCCATCTTTGTCTCCGACGAGGCCATGCTGGACGGTCTCTCGTCGGAGGACCGGGCAGAGCTCACCCGCCTGCTCGCCGTCCTGAGCTCGAGCCTCATCGAGGCCACTCAACGGCCGTTGTCCACAGATTGACCGCGGGCTCTGGTCGGGGTCGCGTCGTTCGCCTACAGTCGTGGGCATGACGTCGCCAGGCATCGAGCAGAAGGTCCGCCAGCTGGACAACGACGTCCACGCGATCTACGACATGCTCGGCAAAATCAGCACGACGCAGGATCAACACACGACCCGCCTGGCCGAGATCACCGAGGACATCGCTGCCATCAAGTCCAGCGTGGCGGCGCACGATGCCCGGTTCGACTCGCACGATGCCCGGTTCGACTCGCACGATGCCCGGTTCGACTCGCACGATGCCCGGTTCGATGCGCACGACGCCCGGTTCGATGCGATCGAGGGCAAGCTGGACCGGGTGCTGGAGATCCTGGAGCGCTGACCCTCAGGCCGCCAGCTCGTCGTCCACCCAGGTGTGTCGGGAGACGCGCAGGCCGGCCAGGGTCAGGACGACGCCGCTGAGCATGAGCAGGATCAGCACGATGGTCCAGGTTCCGGTGGCCTGGTAGAGCACGCCAACAACGAATGGGCCGATGGCGGCGAGCATGTAGCCCGTGGGCTGCACGAAGCCCGACAGCCGCGCGGTCACGTGCGGGTCGCGGGTGCGCGCGGTGATCAGCGCGATCGCTGTCGGGAAGGCGAAGCCGGAGGTGCCGAGGATGACCGCCCACAACCACGGCACCGTCGCCGGGGCCAGGAGCAGCCCGCCGTTGCCGATGACCAGCAGCGCGCCGAAGGCATACATCCAACCCTTCAGCGAAGGTGACCGCGCGATCACCGTCGGCATCATCAGCGCGCCGATCAAGGTGAGGGCGGTGAGCAGAGACATGAGTATGCCGGCGTACCCGGCGGAGAGTCCCGCGTCGCGGTAGATCTGGGGCAGCCACCCGAACTGGATGTAGGCGTTCATCGACTGGATGCCGAAGACCACGGTCAGCGCGATCGCCGTGGGGGAGTGCCAGATGCGACCGGCTGCCTTCGTGGCGGCGGGAGACCCGCGCCCGCCGGGGGTGCGTCGCTCACGCGAGGCAATGAGCGCCCAGGGCAGGACCGCTACCAGGGCGACCAGACCCCACACGCCCAGCGCGGCCCGCCAGCCCTGGGCGGTGTTGGCGCTGATCGGGGCGACGAGGGCCGCCGCCACGGCGCCGCCGAGAGTGAGGCCGGCGCTGTAGATGGTCATCAGGCGGACGTCGCGCGGTTGCCGCTTGATCCAGGCGGGTACGAGCACGTTGCCGACCGCGGCCCCGCCCAGGGCCAGTGCGGTGAGCAGCAGGAACAGCACGGTGTTGTCGATCGCGGCCCGCGCGAGGAGACCCACGCCGACGGCGACGAGTCCGAGGACGATACCGGTCGTCATACCGACCTTGCGGGCAAAGGCCACCGCCAGCGCGCCGATCAGGCCGAAGCACAGCCCTGGCAGCGCTGTGACGAACCCGGCGACGGCGGTGTTCATGCCCAGGCCCTCGGTGACCTCCTCCAGCACCGGTCCGACCGATGATGCGACAGGGCGCAGGTTGATGGCGATGAGGGCGGTGGCGACCAGGGCGAAGCCTGCGCCGAGCGGTCGCGGACGCGGTGCGGGGTCAGCGGGTGAAGTCACTCCGCACCGAGGTGTTTCACGATGCGGGCCGGGTTGCCGACCACGACGACGTTGTCGGGCACGTCCTTGGTGACGACCGACCCCGCGCCGACGACGGAGTTGTGACCGACGGTGACGCCGGGCAGCACGATCGCGCCGCCGCCGATCCAGACGTTTTCGCCGATCGTGATGGGCGAGGCCGACTCCAGCCCGTCGCGGCGCGGGCCGGGCTCGAGCGGGTGCCAGGGGGTGAGGAGCTGCACGTGGGTCGCGATCTGGCAGTGCCGCCCGATGGTGATCGGCGCAACGTCGAGGGTGGTGAGGCCGTAGTTGACGAAGGTGCCCGCGCCGATGGCGATGTTGCTGCCGTAGTCGACGTAGAGCGGCGGCTTGATCTCGACGCCCTCGCCCAGTTCGCCGAGGAGCTCGGTGAGCACGGCTCGGGCGGCGGCGGGGTCCTCGACGTACTTCTGGGCGTACTCGACGCTGAGCTCGACAGCGCGGCGACTCCCGGCGGCGATGCGCGGGTCGTCGGCGATGTAGAGGTCGCCCGCGACCATGCGGTCGTAGTTGCTGCGCTCATCGCCGGCGAAGTGGTCGGTCACCGTCCCAGCCTAGGATGTGGGTATGTCTCAGGTCGTCTCAGCGCCGGGTCTCGTCGGCCGGCGCGACGCCCGAGGAGCCTGAGCCGTGGAGTTCACCTGCACCGGACCGGTGATCGAGTGGCGGGGGCCGGCGCCCTTCTGGTTCCTCGACATCCCCACGGAGGAGAGCGAGGACATCAAGGAGGCGGCGCGCGGGCTGGAGTACTGGGGCCAGGTCGCTGTGGAGGTCCGCATCGGCGCCAGCGTGTTCAGCACCGCGCTCTTCCCCAAGGACGGCCGTTACCTGCTGCCGCTGCGGGACGCGGTGCGCCAGGAGGCGGGGATCGAGCCCGGCGATGAGGTCACCGCGAGCCTGCGGCTCGCCGATCGCCGTCCCTGACCCGTTGTGCCCCGGCCTTGTCAGTCGCGGGTGGCAGCATGCGGCGGCATGACGGAGACGGACCTGATGCAGCGATTCGTGACGGTGATCGACGACCACGACTGGGAGGGTTTGGCCGAGCTGCTCCACGACGAGTTCCAGTGCCACCTGGTGCACACGGGAGAGTCCTTCGGCAAGGCGGACTGGGTGCGGTTCAACGCGGACTACCCAGGGTTCGAGGGCATGGTGCTCGAGGACTCCGTCAGCGCGGGGGAGCGAGCGGTGGTCCGGGCCTCCGTGACGGGGACCGACCCGGCAGGCCAGCCGCAACGGTTTGCCGTGGCGTCCTTCGCCACGCTCCGCGACGGGCTCATCGTGGAGCTGACCGAGGTGTGGACCGACGTCGGGCTGGAGGCGCCTGCGGGGACCCGCTCGGGCTCCGTCGGACTGGGCGGTTGAGCGCTAGGGACCGGTGAGCGAGGGCGCTAGCCGCGTAGGTCCCGGGGGCTGATCGCGGAGGTGAGAGCCGCGCCGTAGGCCCGGTAGCCCTGGGTGTTGGGGTGGAACGAGTCCCCGATCTGGTCAAGGACGACACCGTGGAGCCACGGGGCGGGGGCGTTGCCGCCGTGGTTGCCGAACCGCTGCGTCACGTCGACGAACTGGAACCCGTGCGCCGCGGCCCGCTCGGCGATGGTCTGGTTGAGCAGGTCGGCCGCGTAGTTCGCGGCGTGCTGCTCGGCGACCGACATGACCATCGTGAGGTCGTCGTTCAGCGGGACAAGGTAGTCCCCGAACCGCGGTGAGAACAGGTGCGCGTAGCCCGTGATGACGATGTGCGCGTTGGGCGCGGCGGCTGCGACGTCGTCGTAGGCCGCGTCGAGAATGGCGGGCAGCTCGTCCTGGATCTGTTGCTCGACCACGCCGATCTGTGCCAGACAGAACGTGTCGTCCAGGAGCAGACACTGGGTGACGGTCAGCGACCAGGGGATGTCGTTGCCGCCGATGGTGAGCGTCACCAGGTCGGTGTCCTCGTCCAGCGCACCGAGCTGGGCCGCCAGGCTGTTGGGCCCCGGCCCGGCGGTGGCGCCCGGGACGGCCGCGAAGTCGTCCAGGGCGATGCGCATGCGGCCGTCGAGCACCTCGGGGTAGGCGGCGCCAACGGGCGCTCCGGAGCCCGCGGCATACGAGTCACCGATCGCGTCGTAGGTATGCGATGGCGGGGCGGCCGAGGCGGCCAGGGGGGCGGCCGGCAGCAGGAGTGCGGCCACGGCCGCCAGGGACAACGCGGAGCGGGACGTGCGTGTCATACCCAGCCAGCGTAACCGTCGCGCGCCCGGCTGAACAGGCTGTCGAGCGCAAGACGGTGCGCTCGGTGGCTCCTGGGGCCGCAACGCGACGCGTCCGGTCGCCCTACGCGACGTCCTCCCGGGCGGCGACGAAGGCCGCCACGCACGCGCGGACGTCGTCCTCGGAGTGCGCGGCCGAGAGCTGCACGCGGATGCGGGCCTGGCCCTTGGGCACGACCGGGTAGGAGAAGGCGATCACGTAGACGCCCCGTTGCAGCATCGCGTCGGCGATCTCGGTGGCCTTCCGGGCGCCATCCTCCCCGGGGAACATCACCGGCACGATTGGGTGCTCGCCCGGCAGCAGGTCGAACCCGGCCTCGGTCATCAGGGTCCGGAAGAGCTCGGCGTTGGCCCGCAGCTGCGCGCGCGGCTCGTCGGAGTCGCGGGCGATCTGCAGCGCCTTGGCCGAGCCCGCGACGACCGAGGGGGCGACCGCATTGGAGAACAGGTAGGGGCGGGCCCGCTGCTTGAGGAGGTCGACGATCTCCTGGTGGGCGGCGACGTACCCGCCGGAGCCACCACCAAGGGCCTTGCCGAGCGTGCCGGTCAGGATGTCGACCCGGCCCATGACGCCGCAGTGCTCGTGCGAACCGCGGCCGCCCTCGCCGACGAAGCCGGTGGCGTGGGAGTCATCGACCATGACCATCGCGCCGAACTCCTCGGCCAGGTCGCAGATCTCCTGCAGCGGCGCCAGGTAGCCGTCCATCGAGAACGCGCCGTCGGTGACGATGACCTTGCGCCGGGTGTCCTTAGCCGCCTCCAGCTGGGCGCGCAGGTCGGCCATGTCGCGGTTCTGGTAGCGGAAGCGCTGCGCCTTGCTCAGCCGCACCCCGTCGATGATCGAGGCGTGGTTGAGCTCGTCGGAGATGATCGCGTCCTCCGGGCCGAAGAGCACCTCGAAGATGCCGCCGTTGGCATCGAAGCAGGACGGGAACAGGATGGCGTCTTGCGTCCCGACGAAGTCGGCGATGGTCCGCTCCAGGTCACGGTGCTGGGCCTGGGTGCCGCAGATGAAGCGCACCGAGGCCATCCCGAAGCCCCACTCGTCCAGGGCGGCGTGCGCGGCGGCGACCACGTCAGGGTGGTCCGCCAGGCCCAGGTAGTTGTTGGCGCAGAAGTTCAGCGCCTCGGCCTTCAGGTCGTCCGCCGTCTTGGTGGTGACGTGCGAGGACTGCGGCGAGGTGAGCTCACGCTCCACCTTGAACAGACCGGCGTCCCGGATCTCCTGCAGCTCGTCTGCGAGAGCCTGCTTCACGGCATACATGTGTCTCTCCTCAACTCCAGTCCATGATGACCTTGCCGACCTCGCCCGAGCGGGCGGCGGCGAAGGCGTCCTCCCACTGCTCCGCGGGGAAGCGGTGGGTGATGACCGACCGGATCCGTTCCCGCAGGACCTCGGAGGTCTGCAGCATGAACGTCATCCGGTACCAGGTGTCGTACATCTCGCGGCCGTAGATGCCCTTGATCGTGATCATCCGGGTGATGACGTGCCCCCAGTCGATCGCGAACGGCTCCTTGGGCAGGCCGAGCATGGCGATCTTGGCGCCGTGCGTGGCGTTCTCGATCATCTCGGCCAGCGCGCTGGGGAAGCCGGACATCTCCAGGCCCACGTCGAAGCCCTCGGCCATGCCCAGCTCGTCCTGCACCGGCCGGATCCGGTCGCGCGCGACGTTGACCACGCGGTCGGCGCCGGCTGCCTTGGCCAGCCCGAGTCGGTGGTCGGAGACGTCGGTGACCACGATGTAGCGCGCGCCGATGTGCCGGGCGATCGCGGTGGCCATCACGCCGATCGGGCCGGCGCCGGTGATCAGCACGTCGTCGCCGGACATCGGGAAGCTCAGCGCCGTGTGCACCGCGTTGCCGAGCGGGTCGAAGACGGCGCCCAGGTCGGCGTCGATGTCCTCCGGCTGCACCCACACGTTCGTGGCTGGCAGCACCACGTAGTCCGCGAACGCGCCGTCCCGGTTGACCCCGAGGTTGGAGGTCTGGACGCACATATGCTGACGCCCCGCGCGGCAGTTGCGGCAGCGCCCGCAGATGACGTGGCCCTCGGCCGAGACCCGCATGCCGACGCACAGGTCGTACTTGCCGCCGCCGCTGGCCACGCCCTCGCCGAGCTCGACGATCTCGCCGTAGAACTCGTGCCCGACGGTCAGCGGCGGCCTGAGCATGGAGGCAGCCCAATCGTCCCAGGACTCGATGTGCAGGTCCGTGCCGCACAGCCCCGCGCGGAGCACGCGGACCTTCACCTCGCCCGGTCCCGGCTCCGGCTCGGGGATGTCGATCAGCTCCAGACCCGGGCCGGCAGCGGTCTTGACGAGTGCGCGCATGGGGACCATCTTGACGCACGGACCGATCGGCCGTCCCACCCGCTCTCGATTTCTGTCAGGCACTCTCCCGGTGCTAAAGTTCTGCGTCGCGCGCCTATAGCTCAATTGGCAGAGCAGCTGACTCTTAATCAGCGGGTTCGGGGTTCGAGTCCCTGTGGGCGCACCACCAGGCCCCCGTCCGGCACCGTCCGGGTGGGGGCTCTTTGCGTCCCGTTCGCCCGGCGCCCACGACGAACCTTTGGCACACTGGCCGCCTGACGCAGTCGAGGAGGGATGGGACCAGTGAGCTCTGAGTCAGCCCCGGCGAAGGCGAGTCTGGTGACCACGGCCAAACGGGCGGTGGCCAAGTTCACCAAGGAGGGCGCCCTCGACCTGGCCGCGGCGCTGACCTACTACAGCGTGCTGTCGCTGTTCCCCGCGATCCTGGCGCTCACCTCGCTGCTCGGCGTCTTCGGGCAGGGACCGGACACCACCGGGAAGCTGCTGGACGTGCTCCGCGAGATGGGCGTGGCCGATGAGCAGCTCAGCACCATCGAGGGCTACGTCAAGGGCCTGCAGGACACCGGGGGCGCCGGCATCGCGCTGTTCATCGGTCTGGCCGCCGCGCTGTGGGCGTCCTCGAACTACGTGAACGCCTTCTCCCGGGCGATGAACAAGATCTTTGACGTCGAGGAGGGGCGGCCGATCTGGATCCTGCGCCCGGTGATGCTGCTGCTCACCCTCGTCACGCTGCTGCTCGTCGTGGCGGTCGCGCTGTCACTGGCGCTGTCGGGCACCGTGGCCGAGGCGATCTTCGGCGTGGTCGGGCTCAGCGACGAGGCGACCAGGGTCTGGAACCTGGCCAAGTGGCCGGTGATGTTCCTCATCATCGTCATCGCCGTCGGCATCCTCTACTGGGGCACGCCCAACCTCAAGCGGCGCTTCCGGCTGATCAGTCCCGGCGCCCTGGTGGCGATCGTGGTGATGGTGATCGCGCTGGGCGGTTTCGGCTTCTACATCTCGATGTTCGGCAACTACGAGGCGACCTACGGGGTCATGGCCGGTGCCATCCTGATGCTCCTGCTGCTGTGGGTGATCAACCTGGCCCTGCTCTTCGGGGCCGCCTTCGACGCCGAGTTCGAGCGGAGCCGGCAGCTGGCCGAGGGGCTGCCGGCCGAGGAGCTTCTGCAGCTCCCGCCGCGAGACAGCCGCAACGCCCGGAAGAAGGCGGCGAAGCAGCAGGAGATCATCGAGGAGAACCGGCGGATCCGGATCGAGGCCGGCCGCTCACGCCCGCACGACCCGCAGGACGACTGAGCTGCGCGGCGTGACGATCGGGAGCGGCGGCGATGAGTGACCTGGAACGATCCACCTCCGCAGCCGATCCGTCTATACCTCCCGCTGACGAGGCCTGAGCCCTCCGTCCGCTGGCCGGCACGGCGACCAGTGCCCGCGGCCGGTGGGGGACCGTCTGTGGAAAGGACCTGGCAAGACTGTGCCAATCGTCATACCGTGTCCGCATGGTCCAGGTCAGCGTTCACGAGGCGAAGTCCCAGCTGTCCCGGCTCATCGATGCCGCCCTGGCGGGGGAGCCCGTGACGATCACACGGTCCGGTGTACCGGTGGTGGACATGGTGCGTCACGCGATGGGGCAGGGTGTGGTCGAGATCGAGCCCTGGAAGGGGTTCGAGGTCGATCCCGCCGTCTTCGACGGCACTGATGACGAGGTCACCGTGCTCTTCTACGGCGAGTCCAGTTGAGCGGCGCCTTGGAATGAGCCGTCCGTGCAAGCTCAGGTACCAGCGGCACAACGCCCAGTGGCCCCAGTTTTGACGGTCTCCCGCTGACGCCCGTCAAGAGTCGGCGCACTCGGCGCGGGGCTGGGGGAGTGCGGGGCGAGCCTCGCCGGTCCTACGACTTCGGTGGCCGTCCGGGACGCCGGATGGGGGCCGCGCCCCGTGGGGCCCGCCCGGCCTTCTTGAGCGCGTCGCGCAGCACGACCTCGATCTGGGCGTTGACGCTGCGCAGCTCGTCGGCCGCCCAGCGCTGCAGCGCCTCGTGCACGGCAGGGTCGAGCCGCAGCAGCACCTGCTTGCGTGCTGCCGCGGCTCGACGCCGGTCGGACGCCGGGTTCTGATCGTCCATGGGACCCACTCCGCTCAGGAGTAGAGCGACCCCGCGTTGACCACCGGTGTCGTGCCCCGCTCCGAGCAGAGCACGACGAGCAGGTTGGAGACCATGGAGGCGCGGCGCTCGTCGTCCAGGTCCACGATGCCCTGGCTCTCCAGCCGGGTCAGCGCGCCCTCGACCATGCCGACGGCGCCGTCGACGATCTTCTCCCGGGCCGCGATGATGGCCGAGGCCTGCTGGCGCTGCAGCATCGCCTGGGCGATCTCGGGGGCGTAGGCCAGGCTGGAGATGCGGACCTCGATGACCTCCAGGCCGGCCAGCGCGATGCGCTCGGCGACCTCGCCCGCGAGCTCGCTGTTGATCACGTCGGTGTCCCCGCGGAGCGTGACCTCGTGGACGTCGTTGTCGTAGGGGTGGCTCATCGCCACGTGACGGAGCGCGGACTCGGCCTGCACCGCCACGAAGTCCTCGTAGTCCTCCACGCCGAAGGTGGCCCGAGCGGTGTCGGCGACCTGCCACACGACGATGGCCGCGATGTTGATGGGGTTGCCGTCGAAGTCGTTGACCTTCAGGTCGCTGGTCTCGAAGTTGTGCACCCGGACCGAGACGTTCTTGCGGGTGGCCAGCGGCACGGTCATCCGCAGCCCCGGCTTGCGGACCGTCCCGATGTAGCGCCCGAAGAACTGCACGACCTTGGTGTGCCCCGGCGCGATGACGGTCAGCGACGCGAGCATGACCGAGCCGACGATGACCAGCAGCGTGCCGAGGAGAATCTGGCCGACCCCGCCGTCCCCTGCCTCGGCAGCGATCGCGCCGATGACGATCAGCCACACGCCCACCCCGAGGACGCCCAGGAAGATGACGAGCCCGGCGAAGCCGTCGATCGACCAGGCCCGGCGTTCGGTGACGTCGACGCGGGTCCCCTCGTGTCCGACCGGCCTGCCGGCCGGGGTGCCGCCCACCGGCTCGTCCTGTGAGGTGGTGTCCATGATTCCTCGTTCCCTCGAAAAGTGATATCAGAATAATAGCACTATACGAGACGGGTTCAGCGCCGCGATCCCAGGCCGGGTCCCGGCCGGATCCCCGGCCCGTGAAAGACGGCGAACATCGTGTCGGCGGGGCGCGCCGCAGCCGGGGCCCACCGGTGCCAGAGTTGCTCCACCACACCAGAAGGAGCCCCATGTTCGACGCCATCAACGGCCTGCCGCTCCACCCGCTCGTCGTGCACGGCGTCGTCGTCCTGCTGCCGCTGGCGGTCCTCGGCACGATCGCCATCGCGGTGCGGCCGGGGTGGCGCAGGACCTACGGCCCGCTGGTCGTGGGGATCGCCGCGGTCGCCACGCTCCTCATCCCGGTCGCCACCTCCAGCGGGGACGCCCTGGAGGACCGGGTCGGCTCACCGGGCGACCACGAGGACCTCGGCGAGCAGCTCATCTGGTTCGCCCTGCCGCTGCTGATCCTCCTGGTCGCCCTCGTGGTGCTGTCCCGCAGGGCCGAGCGCGAGACCACCGCCATCGGGGAAGGTGCTGCGCCCTCGGCCGCGGGGCGCCGGCTGGTCACGGTGGTCGCCGTGCTGAGCGTGGTCGCCGCGCTCGCTGCCGGGGTGCAGGTCTACCGCGTGGGTGACTCGGGCGCGCAGTCGGTCTGGGGCTCGACCACCGGCTAGCCGCGGTCCCGGGGCATGGGCACGAGAAAGCGCCCCTGACCAGGGTCAGGCTCGGGCGAGGTTCACACCTGACCCATATGGGGTGAGTGACGGGACTTGAACCCGCGACATCCGCGACCACAACGCGGCGCTCTACCAGCTGAGCTACACCCACCATGTCGACCTGAGGCACCGGGCGCTCAGGCAACGGCGGCTATCTTACCTGCTCCAGCGGGTGGTTCCGAACACGGCCGACCCGGCCCCACGGCATACGGCCTGAGCAGGGAGTATGCCGTGTGCTCCGGTCAGTTGTCGTGCTCGGCGGCGACCTGCGTGGCCAGCGTCTTGAGCGCGGGGGTGTCGAGGCCGGGCTGGGCCAGGAAGACCGCCTGGCGGTAGTAGCGCAGCTCGGTGATCGAGTCGCGGATGTCACCGAGCGCCCGGTGGCCCCCCGTCTTGGCCGGAGCCGCGAAGTAGGCCCGGGGGAACCAGCGCCGCGACAGCTCCTTGATCGAGGAGACGTCGATGATCCGGTAGTGCAGGTGCGACTCCAGCTCGGGCATGTCCCGGGCCAGGAAGGCGCGGTCGGTGCTGACCGTGTTGCCCCCGAGGGGGGCCTTGCGGGACTCGGGCACCCAGTGGCGGACGTACTCCAGCACCTGCGCCTGCGCGTCCTCGATCGTCGTGCCCTCCGCCAGCTTGTCCAGCAGCCCGCTGTCGGTGTGCATCTGCCGGACGAAGTCGCCCATGATGGCCAGGGCGGCGTCCGGCGGGCGGATCACCAGGTCCACGCCCTCCCCGAGGACGTTGAGCTCGAAGTCGGTGACCAGGGTCGCGACCTCGATGAGCGCGTCGTTGACGATGTCCAGCCCGGTCATCTCGCAGTCGATCCACACGATGCGGTCGGCCTGTGCCTTGGTGATGGTCTCCGTCACGGGCCCCACCCTACTCAGCGGTGGCGGTAGCGTGACGCCCATGTCGCACCAGCCTCAGCAGCCGCCCGGCGACTTCCAGGGGGGACCATGGCCCGCCCAGCCGGGGGGACCGGCTCCGCAGCAGCGCGTGGGATACGAGTGGGGCCCGGCGCAGCAGCAGCTCGCGCCGCCCGCGCCGCCGCTGGGCGTCGCCCACGGGCCGTATGCCGGGTTCCAGGGTGAGCCCGCCAACGTCACCCCCCGCCGCACGCTGCGTCGGGCCATCCTGTGGAGCGCCGCGGTCACCCTGTTCGGCCTGTGCGGGCTCTTCATGTCCGTCCTGGTCACCGAGAGCACCGGGGCGACGGCCGCGCTGCTCGGCCTGCTCACCGCCTCGATCGCCCTGGGCATCGTGGTGCCGGTGCTGCTCTGGGTGGACCGGCTGGAGGCCGAGCCAGCCCGGATCATGTGGTTCGCCTTCCTCTGGGGCGCGCTGGTCAGCACCGCCGGCGCGCTGATCCTCAACGACATCGGGATGGCCTTCTTCGCCGGGCTGCACCTGGACCCCGTGTTCACCGGCGCCGTCTTCGTGGCGCCCCTGGTCGAGGAGGCCCTGAAGTGCCTCGGCGTGCTGGTGATCTTCGTGGTCGCCCGGCGCGAGTTCAACGGGGTGGTCGACGGCATCGTCTACGCCGGCATGGTGGCGGTCGGCTTCGCCTTTATCGAGAACATCATCTATCTCGGTGGCGCCTACAACGAGTTCGGCACCCCCGGCCTGCTGGGGATCTTCGTGATGCGGGTGCTGGTCAGCCCGTTCGCGCACCCGATGTTCACCATCTGCTTCGGCATCGCGCTGGGGATGATCACCCACCGTCGACAGTGGAAGTTCGCCTTCATCCCCGTGCTCGGCTTCGTGGCGGCCGTCTTCCTGCACTTCCTGTGGAACTTCGCGGCGCTGAGCACCATCGACGGCTTCCTGCTGGCCTACGTCCTCGTGCAGGTGCCGCTGTTCATCGGCTTCGTGGTGCTGCTGGTCTACTCCCGGCGCTCGGAGACGCGGATGCTGCGCGAGCACCTGACCGGCTACGGCATCAACGGCTGGTTCACGCCAGCCGAGGTCGCGATGCTCACCTCGCCGCGGGAGCGCCGCCGGGCGCGGGCGTGGGCCAAGGGCGTCGGCGGCACCCGCGCCGAGCAGGCGATGGAGGCCTTCCAGGACGAGGCCACCGAGCTCGCCATCGCCCGCCACCACCTGGAGCGCGGCGATCCCGACCCCGTGTGGCGGCACCGCGAGCAGGGTCTGCTGCACACCGTGCAGGCCCGCCGGGCCGCCTTCGCCGCCCCGCCGACTGCCTCTCTGTCGTATGCCGTGCCGCAGCGGATCGTGCCCGTTCCCCACAAGCTGTAATCACCCTGTCATCACCCGCGCGCACGTGGTGCGCACCAGGGGCGCGGCGATGGGACGGCCTGCAAAGGTCAGGCGGAAATGGTCGCGTAGTTATGGTCGCATGCGACGAGATTCGCGCGACCAAAATCGCAGGTCGTTCATGAGTGGGGGATCCGGGGGCGTCGCACCGGTCCAGCACGGCTGGTGGGCCGTTCCGGGGAGGTCGGGAGTCAGCGCTGGGTGTCGGCGTGGGCCAGGAGCGAGTGGCTCTCGGACATGAACCGCTCGGCGTGGGAGCCGAACCAGGCGCCAATCTCCCGGAACCGCGCGATGAACGCCTCGCGGTCGCCGGTGCGCAGGATCTCCAGGGCCTCGGCGAACCGGTCGTGGTAGCGCTCGATGAGGGCCAGGTTGTCCGCGGACGCCATGATGATGTCGGCGTACAGCTCGGGGTCCTGCGCGAAGAGCCGGCCGATCATGATCAGCTCGAGGCGGTAGATCGGGGAGGAGAGCGCCAGCAGCTCGTCGAGCGCGCGGTCCTCACCGGCGAGGTGGAGCCCGTCGGCGAAGGTGGCGAAGTGGCGCTGGGCCTGGATGAGGCCCATCGCGTGGTCGTGGTCCTCGGCGGAGACCTCGTGCAGCCGGGCGCCCCAGAGGCGGATCTGCTCCAGCAGCCAGGTGCTGGCGTCCGGGAAGCGCCCGGGCACGTAGGCCACGACCTGCTTGGCCAGGTTGTCGACGTCGGGGCCGAACATCGGGTGCAGTCCCAAGACCGGGCCGGGGTGGGCCTCGAGCATCGCCGCGACCGGGGTGGCCTTGGTGGAGGTCAGGTCGGCCAGCAGGCAGTCCTCCGGCAGGGGCGGCAGCTGGCGGATGATGTCGACCGTGTCGTGGATGGGGACGGTGACCAGCACCATGCCGGCGCCCTCGAACAGCTCGTCGGCGCGGTCCCAGTCGTCGCGGTCCAGCTCGCGCACCTCGTAGCCCGAGAGCCGGAGCATGCGGCCGAACAGCTGGCCCATCTGGCCGCGACCCCCGACGATGACGACCGGTCCCAGGTGCGGGGCCTGCCGGGTGAACCCGAGGTTCTTCTCGTGGGCGTAGGCCTCCCGCATGCACCGCCGCAGCACGTCCTCGATGAGGTCCGGCGGCAGCCCGCGGCGCTCGGCCTCCGCGCGCCGCGCCGCGATCATCGAGCGCTCGCGGTCGGGGGCGTAGATCGGCAGCCCGTGCTGCCCCTTGACCTCACCCACCTCGGCCACGAGCTCCAGGCGCCGGGCCAGCAGGTCCATGACCTGCTTGTCGACCGCGTCGATCTGGTCGCGCAGGCCGGCCAGCGGCGCCTCGGGGCCGGCCGAGGGGTCGGGGTGTTCCATGGGGATTGAGCGTAGTCGCGCGCGCCGTCCTGCCTGCGCTCGGCCCGACCGAGACGACGGCCCGACGCAACTAGACTGGCCACCGGCCCGCCGCGGCGGAGCCACGGCCCCCGTAGCTCAATGGATAGAGCAACGGCCTTCTAATCCGTAGGTTGCAGGTTCGAGTCCTGCCGGGGGCGCAGCAGCGATCGGCGCCAGGGAAACCGGGTCTTACGGCGGGTCAGGTTTGGCCGAACGCCCTGCGCACGGCAATCTTGGGTCGTGACAACGACCGATACCGGGGCAGCGCTGCTGCGCGCCGTCGAGCGACTGCGCGGCGCGGCGGAGCGCGTCGAGCTGACCCTCGACCTGCCCGGCGTCGACCAGGCACGGGTCCGGCAGGACGATCTGGTCAAGCAGCTCGACGACTACGTGCTGCCGCGGCTGCGCTCGCTGGACGCCCCGCTGCTCTGCGTCGTCGGGGGCTCGACGGGGGCGGGCAAGTCCACCCTGGTCAACTCGCTCGTGGGGGAGACCGTGACCCGTGCGGGAGTGCTGCGCCCCACCACCCGCGCCTCCGTCCTGGTCCACCACCCGGACGACAAGAAGTGGTTCACCGGTGACCGGATCCTGCCCGGCCTGGCCCGGGTGACCGGCTCGGTCACCGACGAGGACGACCCCGCCTCGGTGCGGTTGACCCCCTCGACCATGCTGCCCGCCGGACTGGGCCTGCTCGACGCCCCCGACATCGACTCGGTCGTCACCTCCAACCGTGACCTGGCCCGCCAGCTGCTGGCCGCCTCCGACCTGTGGCTGTTCGTCACCACGGCGGCGCGCTACGCCGACGCCGTCCCCTGGTCGCTGCTGCGCGAGGCCGCCGAGCGCGGCACCAGCGTCGCGATCATCCTGGACCGCGTGCCGCCCGAGGCGATGGACGACATCCGGGTGCACCTCTCGGAGATGCTGCGCGAGCAGGGGCTGTCCAAGGCGCCCATCTTCACCATCCCCGAGTCCCGCCTCGGCGAGGACGGCATGCTGCCCGCGCAGGACACCGAGCGGCTGCGCGGCTGGCTGCACACCCTGGCCGGCGACGCCAAGGCCCGCTCCGTCGTGATCCGCCGCACCCTGGAAGGAGCCCTCGGCTCCCTCTCCGCCCGCTCCGCCGAGCTCGGCGAGGCCGGCCAGGCCCAGCTCGCGGCCCGGGACGCGCTGCGCCAGGCCGCGCGCACGGCATACAACGAGGCCACCCAGGGTGTCGAGGACGGGATGGAGGACGGCACCCTGCTGCGCGGGGAGGTGCTCGCCCGCTGGCAGGAGCTGGTCGGCACCGGCGAGTTCATGCGGCAGATCGAGGCCGGCATCAGCCGGCTGCGCGACCGGCTCACCTCCTTCTTCACCGGCAAGAGCGTCTCGACCGAGCACCTGGGCGAGGCCATCCAGTCCGGTGCCGCCGCGCTGGTCACCTCCCACGCCCAGGTCGCGGCGGCCGCCGCCGCCCGCAACTGGAAGGGCGCCGGCGGGGGCGCCGCGCTGATCGAGGCGCACCCCGAGCTCGCCAAGGCCACCCCCGGCTTCCCCGAGCGGGTCGAGCGGACGATCCGCGACTGGCAGGGCGAGGTGCTGGAGATGGTCCGCAGCGAGGCCGGGCAGAAGCGCACCACGGCGCGCTACCTCGCCTTCGGCGTCAACGCGCTCGCGGTCATGCTCATGCTGATCGTCTTCACGTCGACGGCCGGGCTGACGGGAGCCGAGGTCGGCATCGCCGGTGGCTCCGCGGTCCTGGCGCAGCGGCTGCTCGAGGCGATCTTCGGCGACCAGGCGGTCCGCGAGCTGGCCGCCCGGGCCCGCAAGTCCCTGCTCGCCAAGGTGTCCGAGCTGTATGCCGCGGAGCTGGGTCGCTACGAGACTGTCCTGGACGAGGTGCGACTGTCCGGGGAGGCGGTCCGCGAGGTGTCCGAGGCCGCCCAGCAGGTGGAGGAGGCCCGATGAGCCGCCGTGACGCCGGCAGCCGCGGCGCGACGCTGATGTGGCGCACCGACCAGCTCGACGACGCCCTGGAGACCGGTGGCGCCGAGCTGGACCCGGAGCGCTCCGAGACCGCGACCGAGCTGGTCGCCAAGGTGCGGGAGCGGTGGGCTCTCAAGGGCGGCCGCACCGTCGTCGCCCTCGCCGGGGCCACGGGGTCGGGCAAGTCCACGCTGTTCAACGCCCTGGTCGGCGAGGAGGTGTCGCGCATCGGCGCCCGCCGGCCCACCACCTCCACGGCGACGGCGGCGATCTGGGGCGGGAGCGAGGACCCGAGCGAGCTGCTCGCCTGGCTCGGGATCGACGCGCGCCACCACGTCGCCGGCGACCCGGAGACCGGCGCCGGGGACCTCGACGGGCTGATCCTGGTCGACCTGCCGGACTTCGACTCCACCGAGGAGGCGCACCGGGTCGAGGCCGACCGCATCCTGGCCCGCGCCGACGTCTTCGTGTGGGTGACCGACCCGCAGAAGTATGCCGACGCCCGCCTGCACAACGAGTACCTCGCCCCGCTGCAGGACCACGAGACCGTGATGCTCGTCGTCCTCAACCAGGTCGACCGGATCCAGGAGGAGGACGGCGCCGACCGGATCAAGGCCGACCTGCGCAAGCTGGTCGCGGCCGACGGTGCCGGGGACTTCGAGGTGATCGGCACCTCGGCCCGGACCCACGACGGGCTGGACGATCTCAAGGGCGCCATCGGCGAGGTCGTCGCGCATCGCAACGCCGCCGAGCAGCGCCTGGTCGGGGACGTCAAGGGCACCGCCCGGGACCTGCTGGAGGACGTCGGTGACGACGAGGCCCGGCTGGACCCGGAGGCCGACCGCCAGCTGGTCCTGGCCCTGGAGCAGGCCGCCGGCGTGCCAGTCGTGCTGGACGCCGTGCAGCGCGACTACCTGCGGCAGGCCGGCAACCACGTCGGGTGGCCGTTCACCCGGTGGGTCTCCGCGCTGCGGCCCGACCCGCTCAAGCGGCTGCGGCTGGGGGACAACCCGGCCGCGATCACGCCCGTCGACGTCAAGACCGCGCTGGGCCGCTCGTCCCTGCCGCCCGCCAGCCCCGCGGCCCGCTCCGCGGTCGACCTGGCCACCCGCCAGGTCGGCGAGGCGGCCGGTGCCGGGCTGCCCCCGAGGTGGGCCGACGCCGTGGCGCAGGCCGCGACCCCGCACACCGGGGAGCTGGCCGATGCCCTGGACCAGGCGGTGATGAACACCCCGCTGCGGGCGCGCAACCCGATGTGGTGGCAGATGGTCAACCTGCTGCAGTGGCTGCTGGCGCTCGTCGCGATCGCCGGCCTGGTGTGGCTGGTGGTGCTCGGGCTGTTCGGCTTCCTGCAGATGCCGCTGGACGTGCCGACCTGGGGTCCGTTCCCGATCCCGGTCCTCATGCTCGCCGGTGGCGCCGTGTTCGGCCTGCTCCTGGCCCTCGTGGCCCGCGCGCTCGCCCGGGTCGGCGCCGGCCGCCGGCGCCAGGCGATCGAGGACCGGCTCGCCGGCTCGGTCGCCGAGGTGGCCCGCGAGCACGTCAGCACCCCGGTGAGCCGCGTCCTGGAGCGCCACAAGGTGACCCGCCAGCAGCTCCAGGCCGCCGCCCGCTGACAACAATTTTGGTAGGGGTTTTGCTGGTCACTCCCGCCTTTTCGTAGTGGTTTTGCCGGTCCCGCCCGCATTTTCGCAGGGGTTTTGCTGATCCTGTCCACAGGCGTCTCGCGGGACCACCGGCTGTCCACAGATCTCCCCGCCCACCTGCGCCACGGCATACGACGTCGGCACGGTGGTGACCACCCACGGACCCGTGGGACCGAGCAGAAGGGGAGTCTGATGACAGATTCATTTGTGACGGTGGCCGGCAACCTGACCGCCGACCCCACGATGGGCAAGACGAAGGGCGGCGACATTTTCGCCACCTTCCGAGTCGCCGTCAACCACGGCTACTTCGACCGCGAGAAGGGGATGTGGCTGGAGACGGGCGCCAGCTTCTACAAGGTCTCGACCTTCCGGGCGCTCGCCGTCAACGTCGTCGAGTCGCTGCGCAAGGGCACCCCGGTGGTGGTCCACGGCAAGCTGCGCGTCAACGAGTGGGAGAACGGCGACAAGCAGGGCACCGAGGTCCAGATCACGGCGCTGGCCGTCGGTCCGAACCTGAGCTTCGGACAGGCGGACTTCACCAACGTCCGGCGGCCGCACTTCACGGGCAACGACCCGTCGGACGACGAGAACGTCCGGGCGGCCCTGGCTGAGGAGTCCGCCGACCAGGAAGCCAGCCACCAGGACATCCCCGGGGAGGGGTCCGGGATCGCCCCGGAGTCGGGCTACGGAGACGTGGACGACGAGTTGTTCGAGGACGCGCCGGCGGCCATCGGCGCCTGAGCCGGCGGGTGCGCTGAGCGACTGGATGTCGGCAGCTCACCGTCTGCTCCCGCGGGTGGGATCGGCCCGGGTCGCCCGATTCGGGCCGGACCACCTGCGAGGGCTAGCCTGAGCACCATGGCCGAATTCATCTACACCATGACGCGTGCCCGCAAGGCGGTCGGCGACAAGCTGATCCTCGACGACGTCACGATGTCCTTCTACCCCGGCGCCAAGATCGGCGTCGTCGGGCCCAACGGCGCCGGCAAGTCCACGATCCTGAAGATCATGGCGGGGATGGACCAGCCCTCCAACGGCGAGGCGCGGCTGACCCCGGGCTACAGCGTCGGGATCCTGTTGCAGGAGCCCCCGCTGAACGAGGAGAAGACCGTCCTCGGCAACGTCGAGGAGGGCGTCGGTGAGATCAAGGCCAAGCTCGACCGCTACAACGCGATCTCCGAGGAGATGGCCAACCCGGACGCCGACTTCGACGCGCTGATGGCCGAGATGGGCCAGCTGCAGGAGGAGATCGACCACGCCGACGCGTGGGACCTGGACGCCCAGCTCGAGCAGGCGATGGACGCGCTGCGCTGCCCCCCGCCGGACGCCGACGTGACCGTCCTCTCCGGCGGTGAGCGTCGCCGGGTCGCGCTCTGCAAGCTGCTGCTGAGCAAGCCCGACCTGCTGCTGCTCGACGAGCCCACCAACCACCTGGACGCCGAGTCCGTCCAGTGGCTGGAGCAGCACCTCAAGGAGTACGCCGGCGCCGTCCTGGCCGTCACCCACGACCGGTACTTCCTGGACAACGTCGCCGAGTGGATTGCCGAGGTCGACCGTGGTCGCCTGATCGGCTACGAGGGCAACTACTCGACCTACCTGGAGAAGAAGCGCGAGCGACTTGCGGTCCAGGGCAAGAAGGACGCCAAGCTGGCCAAGCGCCTGGAGAAGGAGCTGGAGTGGGTCCGCTCCAACCCCAAGGCCAAGCAGACCAAGAGCAAGGCGCGCCTGGCGCGCTACGAGGAGATGGCGACCGAGGCGGAGAAGACCCGCAAGCTCGACTTCGAGGAGATCCAGATCCCGCCGGGTCCGCGCCTGGGCGCCCAGGTCATCGAGGTCACCGACCTGCGCAAGGGCTTCGGCGACCGGATCCTCATCGACGATCTGTCGTTCACCCTGCCGCGCAACGGCATCGTGGGCGTCATCGGCCCCAACGGTGTCGGCAAGACCACGCTGTTCAAGACCATCGTCGGACTGGAGGAGCCGGACGCGGGCACCGTCAAGATCGGCGAGACCGTCAAGATCTCCTACGTCGACCAGTCCCGCGGCGGCATCGACCCGGAGAAGTCCCTCTGGGAGGTCGTCTCCAACGGCAACGACTTCATCCAGGTCGGCAACGTCGAGATCCCCTCGCGCGCCTACGTCTCCCAGTTCGGCTTCAAGGGCCCGGACCAGCAGAAGAAGGCCGGCATCCTCTCCGGTGGTGAGCGCAACCGCCTCAACCTGGCGCTGACCCTCAAGGAGGGCGGCAACCTGCTGCTCCTGGACGAGCCGACTAACGACCTGGACGTCGAGACCCTCGGCTCGCTGGAGAACGCGCTGCTCAACTTCCCGGGCTGCGCCGTGGTCATCTCCCACGACCGGTGGTTCCTGGACCGCGTCGCCACCCACATCCTGGCCTACGAGGGCACCGACGAGGAGCCCGCCAACTGGCACTGGTTCGAGGGCAACTACGGCGCCTACGAGGAGAACAAGGTCGAGCGGCTCGGCGCGGAGGCGGCCCGTCCGCACCGCGTCACCTACCGCAGGCTCACTCGCGACTGAGCGACCTCGCGGGGATGCTCCGATGACCGGCCGGGACCCGCAGGAGCGGGACGACAGCCTCCTGGGCGAGGTCGTCGCGCCGCTCACCGACCCGGACCGCCTCTACCGCGGTGCCGCCCGCCCCGCGGTCCAGCTGCCCGTCCTGGTGGTGTGCCTGCTGGCCGGGCTGTTCAGCGGCTGGGTCACCGTGGCCATCGCGAGCGCCGGTGAGCCGGTGGGCGAGGACCAGGACCCGGCGGCCGCGGTGGCGCTGATCTTCGCCGGGCTCACCCTGGCGATGCTCGGGCTCGTCGTCGGCGCCGGCATCGAGATGGTTCGGCAGATCCGCACGACCGGCTGGTCCCGCCCGACCCCGCGCGAGCAGATCCCGCGGATCGACCCCGGGACGGTTCGCGGGGTGGCCTACCTGGTCGCGTTCGGCGGGCTGGGCACCGCCATGGTCGCCGGGCTCCTGGTGGCCGGCGGATGGCGGCTGGCGACCGTGACGATCCTCGGCTACAGCCTCCTCCCCCTCCTCGCCGCCCTGGGCGTGGTGGCGTGGCGCCGGTCCCGGGCGGCGCGGCGCCGGTGAGCGCGCCCCTGCCGGCTCGCGACGGGGTCCCGCCCGTGAGGTTCAGTATGCCGATCGGCGGGGTCTGGGGGACCGTCGCCGAGTTCCTCCTGGACCGGACCCGAGGGGCTGCCGAGGTGGCCCGCCGTCTCGACTCGGGCGAGGTCCGCCTGGGTGACGGCACAACGGTGACCCGGGACACGGCATACCGACCGGGGGAGTGGGTCTATCTGCACCGGGACCTGCCCGAGGAGACGCCGGTGCCCGGGGAGATCGTCGTGCTGCACGAGGACGAGCTGCTGCTGGTGGTCGACAAGCCGCACTTCCTGGCGACCATGCCGCGGGGCCGGCACGTGCGGGAGACCGTGCTGGTCAGGTTGCGGCGGCAGGCGGGGTGGGAGCAGGTGCAGCCGGCCCATCGCCTGGACCGGCTGACCGCCGGGGTGCTGCTGCTCACCAAGGACCCGGCGGTGCGGGGTGCCTACCAGGAACTGTTCGCCACGCGGGCCGTGGACAAGACCTACCTGGCGGTGGTCGCCCTACCCGCCGGGCGCGATCTGCCGGGCGAGGTGCGCTCGCGGATCGAGAAGACACGCGGGCAGCTGCAGGCCGTCGAGGTGCGAGGCGAGCCGAACGCCGTGACGCGGCTCGAGGTCCTGGAGCGTGTCCCGCGGGGCGGTGCTGGTCCGACGACAGGCGCCGACGACTTGGCGTTGCTGCGGCTCAGGCCGGAGACGGGGCGCACCCACCAGCTGCGGGTGCACCTGGCGGGGCTCGGCGCGCCGATCGTGGGCGACCCGCTGTATCCGCAGGTCCGGGACGTCGCGCCGGACGACTTCAGCGAGCCGCTCCGGCTGCTGGCCTCCGAGCTGGCCTTCACCGACCCCGTCACCGGGCGGCCGCACCGGTTCGTGTCGCGGCGCACGCTCGGTCTCACGCCGCGTGAGACCGCTGCCGGAGCGGCTCAGTAGTCCACCGGGTCGCGGGAGATCGGGCAGGTCATGCAGTGCCCACCGCCGCGGCCTCGACCGAGCTCGGCCCCCCGGATCGGGATGACCTCGATGCCGGCGTCCCGCAGCAGCTGGTTGGTGTAGGTGTTGCGGTCGTAGGTGAAGACCACGCCCGGCTCGACCGCCACGGCGTTGTTGCCGCTGTCCCACTGCTGGCGCTCGCCGGCATACCAGCCGCCGCCGGGCTCGACGGCCCGCAGCGCCCGCAGACCCAGCGAGTCGGCGACGGTCTCGATGAAGGAGCCGCGCTCCTCGGTCACCTCCAGGCCCCCGTCGTCCGCGGGCCGCAGGGAGACCGTGCGGATGCCGTCCACGATGTCGGGGTAGTAGGTCACCACGTCCCGGTCGGCGAAGGTGAAGACGGTGTCCAGGTGCATGGCCGCCCGGAGCTTGGGCATCGCTGCGACCACGACCCGGCTGGCCGCCTCCGCCGCGAACAGGGCCGCGGCGACCTGGGTGATCGCCTGCCGGGACGTGCGCTCGCTCATCCCGATGAGGACCGCGCCGTGGCCGATGGGCATCACGTCGCCGCCCTCGATCGTGGACTGCCCCCAGTCCTGCTCCGGGTCGCCCCACCACACGGTGCTGCCGGTGTAGTCGGGGTGGAACTCGTAGACGGCCTTCATCAGCAGCGTCTCGTCGTGCCGCGCGGGCCAGTAGAGCGGGTTCAGGGTGAGGCCGCCGTAGATCCAGCAGGTGGTGTCGCGGGTGTAGATGGTGTTGGGCAGCGGCGGCATGAGGTACTCGGTGACGCCCTCGGAGTGCCGGGCCAGGGCCAGGTGGGCGGAGCGGAACTCCGCCGGCATCTCCCGGGTCGAGAGCCCGCCGATGAGGAACTCGGTGAGGGTCGTGGCGTCCAGGGTGTCCAGGTAGGCGCGGGTGTCGTCGACCAGACCGATCCCCACGTCGTTGACGGTCAGCTTGCGGTCCAGCAGCCACTCCCTCGCCCCCGGGACGGCTAGCGTCTCGACGAGCAGCTCGTGCAGCTCCACGACCTCGACCCCGCGCGAGCGCAGGTTGTCCACGAACTCCTGGTGGTCCCGCTGCGCGCTCTCCACCCAGAGGACGTCGTCGAAGAGCAGGTCGTCGTTGTTGCTGGGGGTGAGCCGCTCGTGGCTCAGCCCCGGTCGGCAGACCAGCACCTTGCGGAGCCGGCCGACCTCGGAGTGGACCCCGTGGGTGGGCTGCGACATGGGTGGTCCTTTCTGCGGTTCCTAGAGCTGGACGGTGCCGTTGGCCAGCAGCACGATACCGACGACGGCGAAGGCCAGGACCGCGACGAAGATCGCCAGCCCGGACCCGGTGAACAGGCGGGCGTCCCGCTCACGCCGCGCCACGACATACAGGATGGTGGCCGGTGCCAGCAGGATGCAGGCGAGGAACAGGAAGAGGTAGCCCGCGGCCCACACCAGGAAGAGGGTGTAGATCGTGGACAGGACGGCGACGACCAGCTCCCGGGTGCGCTCCCTCGGCGCGGCGTCCTGGTAGCCATCCCGGGCCAACGCCACCTTCACCGCGAAGGCGCTGGTCAGCGCGAGCGGCGTGAGCGCCAGGGCCGCGGTGAGGTCCAGGGTGAAGTCCAGGGCCTCGCTGACGAACTGCACCGCGAAGAGGATCGCCGTGGCGAACACCGAGGTCCACAGGACCGCGTTCTCCGGGACCTCGCGACGGTTGACGCGGGCCAGGTGCGCGGGCAGGTCGTGGTCGCGGGCCGCGGCGAAGAGGACGTCCGCGGCCAGCAGCTGCCAGGCCAGGTAGGCACCCAGGACCGCGACGATGAGCCCGACCCGGATGAAGGTTCCGCCCCACGGGCCGACCGCGGCCTCCAGGACCCCGCCGACCGATGGCTGCTGCAGCTGGGCGATCTCGGCCTTGGGGAGTATGCCGTAGGACAGGATCGAGATGGAGGCGAACAGCGAGAGCACCGACAGGAATCCCAGGACCGTGGCGCGGCCGACATCCTTGCGGCGCGCGGCGTAGCGGGAGTAGACGCTGGCGCCCTCGATGCCCAGGAAGACGAAGACGGTGACCAGCATCGTGCCCTGCACCTGCTGGAAGAGGGACTCCCCGCCGGGCAGGTCGGCGCCCCCGGCGAGGTTGTCGCGGAAGACCTGGCCGTCGAAGAAGAAGACCAGCAGCACCAGGAAGAGCGCCAGCGGCAGGATCTTGGCGACCGTGACCACCGCGTTGACGGCCGCCGCCTCCTTCACACCGCGGCGGATCAGCAGGTAGAACCCCCAGACCAGCGCGGCGGAGGCCAGGAAGGCGGGCCAGGTGTCGCCCTCTCCCAGCACCGGCGCCAGGCCCGGGAAGAGCTGGGACAGGGTCGACATGATGAGCACGAGGTAGAAGGCGTTGCCGGCACACGCGGAGGCCCAGAACCCGATGGCGGACAGGAAGCCGGGGTAGACCCCGAAGCCGGTGCGGGCGTAGACATAGATCCCGTTGTCCAGGTGCGGCTGCCGGACGGCCAGGTTCTGGAAGACGAAGGCGAGCGTCAGCATGCCGAGCCCGGCGATGGTCCACGCGATGAGGGCGCCGTAGACGCCGGTCTCACCGGCGAAGCGGGCGGGGAGCTGGAAGACGCCGGCGCCCACCATCGACCCGACGACCATGGCGGTGAGCGCCGGCACGCTGAGCGTGGCGGCGCGATGCTGGGCTGTCTCGGTGGCCATGCGGGGCAGACCCCTGTCGTGTGGGTGGACCGCGGTGGTGCAGAGCAGGCTTATCGCACCTGCCGCCTGCCGTGCAACAGGTGCGGCGGCGCGGGCCGTGCGCGCCGGGCAGGTGAATTCTGCGCGCGGTCTGTCGGTGTCGGCGCCTACCGTGGCCGGATGGGACTGGAGAACATCAACATGCAGGCGCGCGACCCGGGGCGGACGGGGCGCTTCTGGGCGGGCGCGCTGGGGCTGGTCGGCGCCGGCCTCACCGGCGACGGGGTCTTCGAGGGGCGGCTCGACCTCGGGGAGCTCTTCCTCGATATCTGCATCGACCCGGTGCCGGACCCGCCCCCACCGGGCTGGCGCCTGCACCTGGACCTGCTCGGCGGTGACCCCGAGGAGCAGGCGGCCGTCGTCGAACGGCTGCTGTCCCTCGGGGCCACCCGGGCGGACATCGGGCAGGGCGACGTCCCGTGGGTGGTGCTGGCCGACCCCGACGGCAACGCGTTCTGCGTGATGGAGGAGCGCGCCGCCTACCGCGGCACCGGGCCGATCGCGGCGCTCCCGCTGGACAGTGCCGACCCAGAGCGTGACGGTGCGTTCTACGCGGCGCTCACCGGCTGGGTGCCCGCGGAGGGGGTCGGGCTGGTGTCGCTGCGTCACCCGAGCCTGCGCGGTCCGCTGCTGGAGGTGTGCCCCGAGCACGGTCCGAAGGTCCGGCAGAACCGCACCCACCTGGACGTCCGGCCCGAGCCCGGCGGCCCCGACCAGGCCGGGATGGTGGAGCTCGCGCTGTCCCTCGGCGCGACCCGGGCCACCGAGGACTGGGCGCAGGGCCACTCCTGGGTGGTCATGCGCGACCCCAGCGGCAACGAGTTCTGCGTGCTGAGCGACCAGTAGGGCCGCTCTGAGCGCGACCCCTGCCCTGCGACCGCCGGTGCGCTCCCGCAGACTGGGAGGCATGAGACTCGGCCTGCAGGTGCCCTACTGGTCCTGGCCCGACGCGCCCGCGTCGATCGGGCCGACCTTCGCCCGCATCGCGCGTGACGCCGAGCAGGCGGGGATGGCCAGCCTGTGGGTGATGGACCATTTCTTCCAGATCCCGGAGATCGGCCCGCCGGACGCCGAGATGCTCGAGGCCTACACGACGCTCGGGTTCGCCGCCGGCGTGACCTCGCGGATCGAGCTGGGCGCGATGGTGACGGGTGTGAGCTACCGGCACCCCGGCATACTGGCCAAGACGGTCACCACCCTGGACGTGCTCTCCGGGGGCCGGGCCTGGCTCGGCATCGGGGCGGGGTGGTACGAGCAGGAGCACCGCGGGCTGGGCGTGCGGTTCCCGCTGGTGGCCGAGCGGTTCGAGCTCCTTGAGGAGACGCTCCAGATTGTCCGCCAGATGTGGGACGGCGATGACAGGGAGTATGCCGGGACGCACTTCCACCTGGAACGTCCCCTGAGCTCGCCCCCGCCCGTGCGTCGGCCGCCCGTGCTGATCGGCGGGGGCGGGGAGCGGAAGACGCTGCGGCTGGCGGCGCAGTACGCCGACGCCTGCAACATCTTCGACCTCGGCGCCGACCTGATCCGGCGCAAGTTCGAGGTGCTGGCCGGCCACTGCGCCGACCTCGGGCGCGACCCGCGCGAGATCCGGCACACCGTGCTGACCCGGTTCCCACTGACCCGGACCGGCGGACAGACGGTGCCGCCGTTGGGGGAGACCGCGCTCAGCGTGGCCCAGGCGCTGGACCGGCTCGGTGGCCTGGCCGAGATTGGTGCGGACACGGTGATCCTGGGCATGGCCAACGACACGGACCCGGGGGTGTTCGACCTGGTGGCCGAGCTCGTGGAGCAGGCCGCGGACCTCTGACGCCGCCTATTCCTTGAGGCGGGTCATGCCCTCCTGGCCGACGGTGGCCAGCAGCTTGCCGTCCTCGCTGAACATGTGGCCCAGCCCGAGGCCGCGGCCGCCCTGCGCCGAGGGGGAGAGCTGGGTGTAGAGCACCCACTGGTCGGCGCGGGCCGGGCGGTGGAACCACATGCCGTGGTCGAGGCTGGCGATCCGCAGCCGCTCGTCGCCCCACATGATCCCGTGCCGGCGCATCACCGGCTCCAGCAGGCTGTAGTCGGAGGCGTAGGCCAGCACCGCCGCGTGCAGGTGCGGGTCGTCCGGCAGGTGACCCGGCAGCCGCATCCACACCGACTGGCGCTCCGACCGCTCGACGTCGGTGCCCTGGATGAGCTGGCGCTCGACGTGCCGCAGCTCCACGGCCCGCGCGGCCGCGTGCTGAGCGACCGGGTGGTCGATCCGGGAGAGCAGGTCGGCGTCCGGGCGCAGGTCCTCGGGGTGCGGCACGTCGGGCATCGGGATCTGGTGGTCCAGCCCGTCGGAGAGCTCCTGGAAGGAGGTGATCATCGACAGCAGGATCCGCCCGTCCTGCACCGCGTGCACCCGCCGCGCCGAGAACGACCCGCCGTCGCGCATCCGGTCGACCAGGAACCGGATGGGCCGGTTCGCGTCGCCCGGCCGCAGGAAGTAGCCGTGCAGCGAGTGGATGTGGCGCGGGCCGTCGCCGTCGTCGACGTCCATGGTCCGGCCCGCGGCGACGACGCACTGGGCCAGCACCTGGCCGCCGAACACCCGGCCGTGCGGCATCGGCTGGCTGCGTCCGACGAAGACCTCGCCCTCGTTGTCGTAGAGGTTCTCGACCGCGCCCTCGAGCGAGGAGATGCGCGCCGTGGTCTTGCCCTCGAAGGTCAGGTCGAGCACGTCGAGCAGGTCGTTCAGCTGGTCCTCTGGCGTCGGGCTCACTCCGCGAACTGTAGTCCAATCGCCACCCCGCAGGCTGGCACTGAGAGGATGGCCCCATGCCGACCTCGATCTCCGCGCCGTCCACCGCCGCCACCGTCGAGGTGGCGACGCGATGGTCGGACATGGACGCCTACGGCCACGTCAACAACGTGCAGTACCTGCGCTACCTGGAGGAGGCCCGCGTCTACGCCTTCCACCTGTGGTTCGGGCAGGAGCGCTCGCTGCTGGAGGACGGCGTGCTGGTCGCGCGCACCGAGATCGACTACCTGGCACCGATGACGTTCAACTACCAGCCGGCCCTGGTCACGCTGTGGTGCTCGAAGATCAGCGGGGCCAGCTTCGACATCTCGTATGTCGTGGGGCAGGGCGGCACGGACCTCACCTTCGCGCAGGCCGAGTCGACGCTGGTCACCTACGACCTCGCCGCGTCCCGTCCGCGCCGGATCGTGGACCACGAGCGGGAGGCGATGGAGAGCGTGCTGGGCGAGCCGCTGTTGTTGCGCTCCCACAAGGAGCGCCGCCGTGCCCACTGACGCGGGCGTCGGGGGAGCGGGCGTCGGGGGAGCCTCCGACGGCGCCTCCGACGGCGCCCCCGCCGGCGGTGGTCCCGGTGGCGTCGCCCTCGAGTTCCCGGACGTCGAGAGCCTGCAGGACCTGGGCACCCTGGTCGCCCGGGCCCGGACCCTGATGAACGCGGGGTCGGTGCGGTTGCAGGTCGCCGGTGACGTGCTGGCCGCCTGGGTCTGCGTGCTGCCGGGGCGGGGGCTGGTCGGTCAGGGCGTGGTGCTCGGACTGCGCACCATGCCGCTGGCCGCGCTGCACGGGGCCACGGCGCTGGACGTCACTGTGTCCCTGGCCGCGGTGAGCGACCGCCTGGCCCGGCGGGCGCGCACCGGTGACCTCGGCACGCGCCTGCCGGTCCCGCCGATGCAGACCACCGAGCAGTGGACCGCCCTCACCCCGGCCCGGTCCGGGTGGGAACCGGTCGGGACGGTCCCCGCGGACGAGCTGCTGGAGGCGGCCCGGGCCGGCATCGCCGAGATCTCCGAGGGCGCACCCGAGGGGTCCGGCGCGCTCGCCGTCAGCGCGCTGCGCGAGCGGGTGTGGGGGCGACCCGTGGGGGACGGGACGCTGCCTGCGGGAGCTGGCCTCGCGGCATACGGCCTGGGGTTTGCCCGCCCCGGCACCCAGGTGAGCGTCTTCCGGGCCGGGCCGTGGACCCGGGCGAGCACGCCGGCCGGGCACATCCTGACGCGCTGATGTGCTGACCCGGCGACGTCAGGGGGCGGGGTCGCGCTGCGGGACCGAGGTGTCCGGGTGCATGGCGATGAACAGCGAGTGCGGGGGTGAGTGCGGGTCGCGGGGCCGCTCGTGGAAGTCGCCGACCAGCTCGTAGAGACGCTTCTTGAACTCCTCGACGTCGCCGCCGTTGATCCGCAGCCGGACGAAGTCGCGCTGCTCGGCGGGGACGCTGGCGATCTCGGAGACGAACGCCTCGACGATGGAGCCGGCGAGGACGCCGGGGGCGTCGATGTACCAGGCCTTGCCGGTCGCGCGGTAGGGGATCTCGCGGGCGCCGCGCACCCCGCGGCGCTCCGCCTCGGCGTGGAGGAAGCCGGTGTCGACGAGCGTGCGCACGTGGTGCAGGACCGAGGCGGGGTTGCGGTCGAGCGCGCGGGCGATCTCCTTGTTGGTGAGGGCCTCGTCCAGGGTGAGCCGCAGGATCCGCAGCCGCAGGCTGGAGGCGAGGGCTCTCGCCTCGGCGTCCGTGGCGGGACGCCGCTCGAGCCGTCCGGACCGGTCTGCCGGGGGGTCGCTGGGGAGTGCTGCCGTGTCGCTCACGGGGGCGGACAGCGTGGCGTCGTCGCCGGTCATGCGCAGTAGTGTAGCGACCGTCCGGCTTTCCGGTTGGGAAGTGTCAATCGCTGCGTGGGTCGGGCCCGCGTGGCTCAGGAGCGGCCGGCGCGGAGCGCGAAGGCGCGGCGCGGGACGGGAGGTGCCCGGCGCGTGACAGGCACGTGCGCGCTTCCACCGGATAGCGTCGTGGTGTGGACTCTCAAACACTGGTCAATCTCGGTCTGGTCCTCGTCTTCGTGCTGATCGGCGGCATCTTCGCCGGCACCGAGATGGCGATCGTCACGCTCCGGGACAGCCAGGTGCGCAAGATCGAGGCGAGCGGGGCGCGGGGCGAGCGGATCGGCGCGCTGGTGCGCAACCCGAACCAGTTCCTCTCCGCGGTGCAGATCGGCGTGACCGTGGCGGGCTTCTTCTCCTCGGCCTACGGCGGGTCGACCATCGCACCGGACCTGGTGCCGATCCTCACCGGCTGGGGGTTGCCGGAGGGCGTCGCGGACACCGTGGCGCTGATCGTGATGACGCTGATCATCGCCTACCTGAGCCTGGTCCTCGGCGAGCTGGTACCCAAGCGCCTGGCGATGCAGCGGTCGGCCACGTTCACCCGGATGCTCGCACCGCCGCTGGGTGTCTTTGCCAAGGTCGTGCGCCCGGTGATCTGGCTGCTCTCGGTCTCCACCAACTTCGTGGTGCGGCTCCTGGGCGGGGACCCGGACGCTTCGAGCGAGGAGATGACCACCGAGGAGGTCCGGGAGATCATCGAGGGCCACCAGGGGCTGCGGCCCTACAGCCGGCGCATCCTCACCGACGTCTTCCGCGCCCACGAGCGCAACGTCGACCGGGTGATGCGACCCCGGACCGACGTCCACTTCCTGGCCGGCGACCAGACCGTGGCGGAGCTGCACGACACGCTGCAGACCTCGGGCCACTCCCGGTTCCCCGTGACCGGCCGCTCAGTCGACGACATCCTCGGCTTCGTGCACATCCGCGACGTGCTGGCCGTGCCGGTCGAGGAGTGGCCGACCCGCCGCATCTCCGACATCACCCGCCCCATCGTGCCGTTGCCCGGCAGCCTGCACGTGCTCCCGGCGATGAACCGGCTGCGGGCGGAGAAGCAGCAGATCGCCCTGGTCGTGGACGAGTACGGCGGGACCGACGGCATCGTCACCATGGAGGACCTCGTCGAGGAGGTGGTCGGCGAGATCTACGACGAGTATGACGCGGGCACCGACCCCGAGGACGCGACCCTGCGGCGCGGGGAGTCCCTGGATGTCGACGGCGCGCTGAACATCGAGGAGTTCGAGGAGCTCACCGGGGTCGAGTCCAGCAGCGAGAACTACGACACCGTCGGCGGCCTGGTCCTCGAGCGCCTGGGCCGGCTCGGCGAGGTGGGCGACACCGTCGAGCACGAGGGGCTGCGCCTGGAGGTGCTGTCGCTCGACGGCATGCGCATCGAGCGGGTGCGCGTCACCTCGATCGGTCCGGGCAAGCCCGCCGAGTAACCACCTTCCCTCGACCGGGCGCGTGGCGCGTCGCCCCACAACCCCACCGGGCGCGTGGCGCGTCGCCCCAGGACCCCACCGGGCGCGTGGCGCGTCGCCCCAGGACCCCACCGAGCGCGTGGCGCGTCACCCCACAACCCCACCGGGCGCGTGGCGCGTCGCCCCAGGACCCCACCGGGCGCGTGGGGCGGCGGGTCAGCCGAGTGGCCCGTGGTCTCAGCCGACCCGGTAGGCCTCGAGCCGGTCCGGGCGCGCGATCAGGTGGAGCTCGCCCGCCTCGGTGCCCCACCCCTCGACGTTGACCGGCCAGCGGCGGAACTCGGTGGGCTCGCCCTCTCGGGTGCAGGCGTGCCCCAGCATCTCGGTCAGGTGTTGCGGCCGCCCGTCATCGGCGCCGTAGGTGGACCCGTAGTTCCAGGGCCGGCTGTCGAGGCAGAGGTAGTCGACCCCGTCGGCGTCGACGTCTGCCGGTCCGCCGGTCGAGATGTCGATCAGCACCGGATCCTCCGCTCCCACCAGCATCACGCCCTCGTGGCTGGCGACGCGCGGCAGGTCTGCTTCCGCCGCCCAGTCCTCGCCGCTGAGGTCGCTGCTCCAGACCTCCTCGCCGGTCCGCAGGTCCAGGCCGGCCATCGTGGCGTGCTCCCCGCGGAACACTCCTGTCGTGCCCGCGACGACCTCCAGCTCACCCTCGCCTGAGCACACCGTGACGATCTCCTCGGACCGGCCGGTGCCGCAGGTCTGCGCTCCGGAGCGGGACCACAGCACCTCGCCCGTGGCGGTGTCGAAGGCCACCACGCGCAGCGTGTCCATCGCCACGACCCGGTCCTCGCTCTCCGACGGCATCCAGTTCACGCTGGAGACGATGACCTCCTCGCCCGGGCTGTAGGAGCCGAACGGCGTGTCCTCCGGGCCCACCTCGAAGCCCAGCTCCTCGACCGGGACATCCCAGGCCAGGTCACCGTCGAGGTGATAGGTGAACCGGGTGACTCCGTCGTCGGTCTCGGTGGTGAACCAGGAGCGGTCCTCGTCCGACGCGTCGTCCTCGACGGCGTCGCGCAGCCGGATGGTGCGTCCGTGGACGGAGGCCTCCAGCTCGACGAAGTCACCGCTGTCCTCCGACCACCCCATGAGGCAGGTCTTGCTGTCATCAGGGAAGCACGCCCGGGGGAAGTCGGTCACGTAGCCGTGCGACGGCGCCCGTGCGACCTCGGTGCCGTCGGTCAGGTCGAGGGCGACCAATCGGTCGTCGTTCATCTCCCCGGGAGCAATGGCGATCACCACGGACCGGTCGTCGGCCGTCGTGATGTGGGGCGTGGAGGTGGAGTAGCTCACCGACGGGGTCGCGTCCGCGGTCCACAGCTCCTCGCCGGTCGCGGCGTCGTAGGCCGCCAGCGTCAGGTCGATGTCACCGTCCTGGCGATAGACGACCGCGATCCCGTCCGCGTAGGACGGCTCGGACAGCAGCGTGGCATCGGCCGCCCACACCAGCTCGGCGGGCTCGGGCTCGGTCACCCCGCGCTCCGCAGCTGCGGTGTCCCCGGACCCGGGTGCCGCGGTCGACGTCGCCTGGTCTGTATCACCTCCCGGAGGAGAGTCCGCCGGCTCGGACCCGTCAGCCACGGCGCTCGTGGCGGCGCCGTCGCCGGGGTGGTCGCTGCTCGCAGGCTCCGCCGGGTCACCCCCGTGGGAGCATCCCGTTGCGACGAGGACCGTCGCCAACCCTGCCGTCGCCAACCCCACACTGCGTCGCCGTCTCCAGACCATCGCCCGACCGTAGGCGAATCGGGCAGAACCGCGCTGGGGTTATCCACAGGCAGCCGATGACCAGCGGAAGCCCGGGGCACCACCCCGCCAGGTCAGGTGCGGCGCAGCCAGACCGTGGTGTCCGTCGGCACCGCACCGCCGACCAGGTGACCACTGCTCACCAGCACCTGGGCACCCTCGGGCACGGGCACCGGCTCGTCCCCCAGGTTGGCGATGACCTGGATGCCCTCGCCGTCCTGGTCGGTGATCGAGAAGGCCACGACGTCCGCGCCGAACGAGGTGTCCCAGGCCAGCTCGCCCACGCCCAGGTCCAGGTCGCGGCGCGTCGCCAGCAGCGTGCGGTAGAGCTCCAGCGAGGACCCGGCCACCCCGACCTGCCGGTCGACGGCGAGGGTCCCGTAGACCTCGGGCTGCGGCAGCCAGGTGTCCCAGGTGGAGCCGAAGCCGTATGCCGTGTCGCCGGCTTCCCAGGGGATCGGCACCCGGCACCCGTCCCGGCCGCGCTCGGCGTGGTCGGAGCGCTCCCACGTGGGGTCCTGCCGGACCTCGTCAGGCAGGGCGGTGTGGTCGGGGAGGCCAAGCTCCTCACCCTGGTAGACGTAGGCCGAGCCCGGAAGGGCGAGCATCAGTGCCGTGGCGGCCCGGGCGCGGCGCGCCCCCAGGACCGCGTTGGGCTGCACGTCCCCGATCCCGATGCCGTTGGGGCGCTGCACGCCAACCTCGAGACCCAGGCGGCTGGTGTGCCGGACCACGTCGTGGTTGGACAGCACCCAGGTGCTCGGCGCCCCGACCATGTCCGCGGCGTCCAGGGAGTCGGTGATGACGGTGCGCAGGTCCTCGGCCCGCCAGGCGGACTCCAGGAAGCCGAAGTTGAAGGCCTGGTGCATCTCGTCGGGGCGGGTGTAGGCCACCGCCCGCTCCACCGGCTCGACCCACGCCTCGGCGCACAGGATCCGGTCGCGGGCGGGGTCCCCCTCGGGGTTGTAGCTGTCCAGCACCTTGCGCCACTCGCGGTAGATCTCGTGCACACCGTCCTGGTCCCACATGGGCGCGCGGGCGGCCTGGTCGGCGTCGCCCTCGTGCTCCTCCTCGTGGCTGCCGAGCATGCCCGTTCGCTCATGCCAGTCCGGGAGCCCTTCGGCCTTGACCAGGCCGTGGGCGACGTCGACCCGGAAGCCGTCGACGCCACGGTCCAGCCAGAACCGCAGGACGTCCAGGAACATCTCCCGGACCTCGGGGTTCTCCCAGTTCAGGTCCGGCTGGCCGGGGTCGAAGAGGTGGAGGTACCACTGGCCCGGGGTGCCGTCCGACTCCTGCACCCGCGTCCAGGCCGAGCCGCCGAAGACGGACTGCCAGTTGTTGGGCGGCTCCGCCCCGTCGGGTCCCTTGCCCTCGGCGAACATGTAGCGACCGCGCTCCGGCGATCCCGGCGCGGCCGCCAGCGCGGCCTGGAACCACTCGTGCTCGCTGGAGGTGTGGTTCGGCACCAGGTCGACGATCACCCGCAGGCCGAGATCGTGGGCCTGTCCGATGAGCGCGTCGGCATCGGCCAGGGTCCCGAAGATCGGGTCGATGTCGCGGTAGTCGGCCACGTCGTAGCCCGCGTCGCACATCGGCGAGACGTAGAACGGGGACAGCCACACCGCGTCGATGCCCAGCTCGGCCAGGTAGGGCAGCCGGGCGGTGATGCCAGGCAGGTCGCCGATCCCGTCACCGTTGCCGTCGGCCCAGGACCGGGGATAGATCTGGTAGATCACCGCGTGGCGCCACCAGGGCGCGTCGTGGGACTCGGCGGGGTGGTGTCGGTGCGTCACAGCAGCAGGCTGGGGGGAGGTCACGGAACACCATTGTGGGTGACCCGGGACCAGCGTGGGAAATCCGCCGGCCTGCCCCACGGCATACTGCCGCGTCCCGGCGACCGGCTCAGCGGGCGACGCGGCGCGGGAACAGGTAGGCGGTGAGCGCCGCCGCGACCGCGATGATCCCGACGCACCACGCGATCGCGACCAGGGCATCCGTCCCGGGGGAGGCGCCGGCGAACAGCGCGCGAGTCGCCTCGATCACCGGGGTGATCGGCTGGTGCGCCGCGAAGCCCTGCAGCCAGCCCGGCATCGTCGCGACGGGCACGAACGCGCTGGAGACGTAGGGCAGGAAGAGCAGCACGAAGCCGTAGCCGTTGGCCGCCTCGGGGGAGTGGGCCACCAGACCGAGCATCGCGAAGACCGCGGTGATCGTCAGGATGTAGAGCGAGAGCAGGCCGACCGCGCCGACCCAGTGCAGCGGCCCGGCCTCGGGGCGGAAGCCGATCAGGACCGCGACGAGCAGCACGACCCCGGTGGCGAACAGGTTGCGGGCCAGGCTCGCGGCGACGTGCCCGACGAGCACCGTGGCGCTGGGGACGGGCATGGTGCGCAGCCGGTTGATCGTGCCGGTCGTCATGTCCTGGCTGACCCCGACGGCCGTCGAGGCGGCCCCGAACCCGGCGCAGGTCAGCACGATGCCGGGCACGACGTAGTCCAGGTAGTCCCCGCCGGTCGCGATCGCGCCGCCGAAGACGTAGGTGAACATCAGCATGAGCATCACCGGCAGGATCACGGACATCAGCATCGCCTCGACGTCGCGCAGGCTGTGCCGCGTGGCCCGGCCGATGAAGACGGCGGAGGCGGTGAGTATGCCGGAGCCCGGGCTGGGCACGGGAGCGGCGGTGGTCGCGGGTCCGGCGAGGGCCTGTGTCGTCATCGGGTGGTCTCCAGGATCTTCTCGGTCTCGTCGCGGTCGGTCGGTGCTTGGTCGTTCGGGTCGTTGGGGTCGTTCTGTGGCGTCGGCACCTGGCCGGTGAGTTGCAGGAAGGCGTCGTCCAGGGTCGGTCGGTGCAGCTCGAGGCGCAGTGCCGCGTCGGTCGCGGCGAGCTCGGCGGTGACCCTGGCCAGGTCGGCCGCGGTGCCGTCGGTGGGCACCTCACGCACCACCGTGCCGGACGCGTCGAGGGCGCGCACCATCTCGCTGCCCACCAGCCCCTTGAGGTGGGCGGCGCTGCCCATGGCCACGATCTGCCCACGGTCCAGCACTGCGATCTGGTCGGCCAGCTGGTCGGCCTCCTCGAGATACTGCGTGGTGAGGAACACCGTGGCGCCCTCGCTGGCCAGGGAGCGGATCTGCTCCCACAGCGCCAAGCGGCTCCGGGTGTCCAGCCCGGTGGTCGGCTCGTCCAGGAAGAGCACCTCCGGCGGCCAGATCAGGCTGATGGCGAGGTCGAGCCGGCGGCGCATGCCCCCGGAGTAGGTGCGGACGGCACGGTTCGCCGCCGGCTCGAGGTCGAACCGCGCGAGCAGCTCTGCGGCGCGTCGTCGCGCCTCCTTGTGGCCGAGCCCCAGGAGCCGCGCCATCATCACCAGGTTCTCGCGTCCGGTGAGGACGTCATCGACGGCGGCGAACTGCCCGGTCACGCTGATCCGGTGCCGGATCTGGCGGGCGTCGGACCGGGTGTCCAGGCCCAGCACGCGCACCGTCCCCGCGTCGTGCGGGACCAGCGTCGTGAGGATGTTGACCAGGGTGGTCTTGCCGGCACCGTTGGGCCCGAGCAGCGCGTGCACCCCGGGGCCGAGGGAGAGGTCCAGGCCGCGCAGCACCTCAGCCTCTCCGTAGGACTTGCGGACGCCGGACACCTCGATCACTGTGTTGATCACTGTGTTGTCTGTGTACGTCATATACTGAGTATGACACACACAGTAAGGATTCGTCGACCGGTTTCTCCTCCACCTGGCGGAGACGTGAGGCAGCGGCATCCGAGGAGGTGAGGGCAGCGGCATCCGAGAAGGTGAGGGCGGCGGCATACTCTGACCGCATGGGTGAGACGACCGACTCCGGGCTGCCACGGGTGATTGCCATCGCGTGGGGCACCCACGCCGCACCGCAGCGGGGGCCGAGCCGGGGGCTCACGCACGAGAAGATTGTCGAGCGTGCCGTCCAGATCGCGGACGAGGACGGACTCGCTGCCGTGACGATGCAGCGGTTGGCCGAGTCGCTGGGGTTCACGACGATGTCCCTCTATCGCTATGTGGCCAACAAGGACGAGCTGCTCATGCTGATGGCGGGCTCCGAGGCCCTGATGCCGCCGCGGGGCAAGCCCGCGGCCGACTGGCGCGAGCGGCTCCGGGCCTGGGCCGACGGGCTGCGCGCGACCTATCAGGCGCATCCCTGGATGCTGGAGATCGTCCGGGGACCCGTGTCGGTGCTGCTCCCCGGCTCGGTCGAGATCGTCGACCGCGGGCTGGAGGCGGTGGACGGCCTGGACCTGGACGATCAGGAACGGATCGGCATCATCCTCGCGATCACGTCGTATGTCTCCGCGTTCGCGATCCTGGAGCGCGATCTCGCTGGACAGGAGGACCTGGAGTTCGGACCCGAGGCGATGAGCGAGCTGGGCGAGGTGATCACCCCGCGGCAGTTCCCGTTCGCCGCCCCGTTGTTCCTCTCCGGCGGCTATGTCGGCGGTCCGGTGACCGAGGAGACCCTCGGTGTGGAGTTCGAGTACGAGTTCGGGCTGGACCTCCTCATCCAGGGGCTGGCGGCCCGGCAGGCCGCCCGCGGCGAGGGCTAGGCTCCCGGTCGGTCGATCCGGCCCGGGGCCCCGAGGTCGGCCCGGTCGGCCGCGGCGGTGCCGGAGGTCCAGCCCTCGGCGTCGAAGGTGGCCCTGCTCCTGGTCCTCTGCAGCCGCGGGAAACGCTCGGCCAGGGCATCCTCCACCGCCTGGTCGCGCTCGGCCAGCACCCGCACGAGTGCCGTGCGGTCGGTGCGCGTGGCCCGGGTGTGGTCCGCGTCCCCAGGGGGCCGTGGGTCCCCCGCCTCGAGAGGCCCGGCCCGGACCGAGTCGTCGGCGCCTCGGTCCTGTGCCTCGTGGGCCGCCGTCTCCAGGCGCTCGCCGATCCGGACGGCGAAGGCGGTGAGGAAGCTGTTGCGGAACGACCGCTTGCGGTTCTGTCCGGTCCAGTGCTCGCGCGACCCGGCGGCCGTCATCGCCGAGGTGGCCTGGACCATGAGCGAGGTGAACAGCAGCTCGACGGCGCGCAGGTCGGTGGAGAAGCCCACCACGGTGCTGAAGCCCAGCCCCTTCTGCCACACGGCCCGGCACCGGTTGGCCCGGGCAATCGCAGAGACGAGAGCGAACCGGGCCGACTCATAGGGGCGGTCCACCCCCACCCGGATGGCCGCCGGACCGTCGTCACCACCGGTGTCATGCTCCAGCAGCGCGCGGTCGATGCTGTGCCGGGTCATCAGCTTCTGTGCGGCGGCGGTGAACGTCTCGGCCTCCGCCGGGAAGGTGGTCGACTCGGCCTTGGCGAGCATCATCCGCACCTTGCTGAGCAGCGCCTGGTCGACCTCTGGGCCGGGTGAGCGCTGCGGGGTCGCCTCGCCGGGCCGGGCGCTGAGTCGCTCGATCGCCGGCAGGAGCTGGAGGGTGACCTCGAGCACGGCCCCGGCCTGCTTCGTGGCCGCCCAGCCGCCCTTGGTCCGGCCAGCCCGCGCGGTGAGCGGGTCCTGGTGAGCACGCCACCAGACCGAAGCCCCGATCTCCTCCAACTGGCCACGCCACCGGGCCTCCACGGTCGGGGCCGAGTAGGCCGCCAGGCGGGCCGCCATCAGGTCACCCAGCAGTTGGGTCGCGACGGCGTTCCCGTCCCGCCCCACCACCCGGTGCAGGTCCGCGGGTTCCCAGCCCCTGGACCACACCTCCTCGACCAACTGCTCCAACCGCCGACCCAGGTCGGCGTCGCCGGTGCGGTCCGCGCCGGCCGAAGCTGTCGACATACTGCCTCCTCCTCCCCGGCCGCCTCCCAGCGGCCACGGACTTCACCGTGGCACAGACGACCGACACGACGTCACGCCCTGTGGATAACTGCCAGGGGACCGGTTGTGAGCCAGGGAGTCAGTCAGACTGCAGCGATCTCCGGGCATCAGCGAGGAGGAGGAAGGCGGTGCCGGGGGTCGGTGGGTGACGAGAAGCCGAGGGACTGGTAGAAGGCCGCTGCCTGCTCATGAAGTGCGTGGACGAGCATGACCTGCACGCCAATCGTCTCGGCCGCGGCCAGGGTCGAGAGGACGGCATCGCGGACGAGGAAGGCCCCAGCCCGGCTCCGTGGGCGACGGTTGCGACGGCCAGCCGACCCAACGGCACGGCCGGCACCGGGTCGGGGGCGTTCCGACGGACCCGACCAGGCAGCCCCGGGCGCTCGATGGCGATGGCCGAGAGGGTGTAGTACGCGAGCACCGTGCGGCCGTCAGCCCCTGTGGACACGTAGCACCGGGCGAGATCGGCCAGGTGGTGGCGAGGGCCCGGTCGAGGGCCTACTCCTCGAAGTCCGCCTCGGGGACGAACTCGTAGAAGGTCAGCTCCACCTCCGCGCCGTCCTCGGCCTGGACCTCGACGGTCACGGTCGGGTTGTCCCGCAGGGCCCGGCCCTTGCTGATCCCGAGGGTGTCGAAGCGCAGCTCCGTGCCGGCCTCGCCGGTGGTCCAGGCGGAGTACCACCCGTCGCGCAGGAGCGGGTACCCCGGCCACAGGTGCCCGTCCAGCGTGTCGCCGAGCGGGACGCCGTCGATCTCGAGCTTCACCCGGGCTGGCCCGGAGGAGGCGACCCACACACCGAGGTCGGTGCTGGAGGGCACGGTGAGCTCGGCGCGACCGTCGGAGTCCAGGTCGCCGGTGCCGACGGTGGCCACCTCGCGGTAGACGACGGCCTCCCGTGCCTCCGCATGCAGCAGCTCGGGGAGGCGCTCGCCACCCACCGGCTGCTCGGTGACGACGACCCCGAGGCCACCGTCGTCCGCCATCGGCGTGCGGGAGTCCGCGAACGGGTAGCCGTCCCACTCGAGCGGGATATAGGCGCCGAGCTGGACGGGCTCGCCTCCGGCTGCAGCCCTGACCTCGACCGGCTCGTCGGGGGTGACGTCCGGCGCCCGGACGGTCTGCGCCCATCCCACCGTCGCGCTGCAGCGCGTCGGACGGTTCGCGATCGTCAGGTCGGTGCCCGCCTGGGCGTCCGGGCAGGCGGGGACCCACAGGACCTGGGACGCGTCGACATCGCCCAGGTCGATCAGGTGGGCTGCACCGTCCGCAGGGACCTCCGTGGCGGCGACCAGGCGCATTCCGTAGGCGAGCTCCGGCAGCTGCTCTGTCGGGTCGATCTGGGGCAGCTCAGCGCTCTGGCCACCCTCCGGCTGGTCGATCCCCACCTGCCAGGCGTCCCGGGGGAAGGAGGCGTGTGCGACCACAGTCACCGTGTCACCCTCTGAGACCTGTATGCCGTAGGCCGCCAGAGCCTGCGGGCTCAGGTCCCACGCGCGCGTCGTCTCGCCGGCGCTGCTCCAGGTATGCCAGTAGCCGCCGCGCAGGTCCGGGTCAGCGTCCTGCCACGGACCGGGGCTGGTGGGCTGGGCGAGGCCCTCGCCGTCGTTGGTGATGACCGTGCCATTCACCGCGATGAGGAGCCGACCGGGTTCGCCGGCCCAGGCCGTCAGGGTCGTGCCCTCACGGGAACTCACGGTCGCTGCGGGCATCAGGTAGCCCGTTGCCGCCTTGCCCAGGTGGTCGAGGTCGACTTCTGTTGTCATCGGCGTCGCCGCATCGATCACGACATCGCGTGCCTGCTCCGGTGGGGAGGGCTCACGGGGCGTCTCCGGTGCCGCCGGGTACGGGTACTCCTGGATTGTCGCCTCGCGGTAGAGCCCCACGAGGACCGTGTCGTCACCCTCCAGGCGGCCGACCGCGCCCTCAGCGGCGTCCACGAGCTGGACGTCGAAGGCCTCCCCGGGGGGCACCGGCATCGGCCCGGGCTCCGACCCCGCGCCACCGCTGCAGCCCAGGGCTGCGCCTGGGGCGCCCTCGGGTGTCAGCGCGATGGCTGCCACGCCAGGTTCGGCGGCGATTTCGCACCAGGCCAGGGCAAAGCCCTGGCCGTCGCCGTCCCAGGACAGCGACTCCCGCTGGGAGTCCGCGGACAACTCGACGGTGTCCACCAGGGCCAGCCCCCCGGCATACTCCGGCGGTGCGCCGTCCACCAGCTCCCAGGCGGGCTCGGCCGGCTGGATGGTGCCGGTCTCCTCCCCGCCAAGCCCCTGGCTCAGCGCCCATCCGCCACCGGCGACCAGCGCGATCGCGGCCGCAGCGGCGATCAGCCGGGGAGTGCGGTTGCCCCGGTCGCGGCCCGTGGCGATGTCGTCCTGGACGCCCCGCAGCAGTGCGTGCGGGTCGGGGGCCTCATGGCTGTGCGCGGTCTCCTCCAGGGAGCGGCGCAGGTCCGAGATGGTGTTCATGACCGGTCCCTCCTGTTCGTGATCGAAGTGTCTGAGGCGGGCTCCGTGGATTCCCCATCGTCCAGGTGCTCGCTGATGCGCAGGGCCGCCAGGGCCTTGCTGTGCTGGGACTTCACCGTGCCGGGGCTCGTCCCCATCTCCTGCGCGATCTGTGCCTCGCTTAGGTCGTGGAAGTAGCGCAGCACGACCACCGCCCGCTGCCGCGGCGGCAGCGCGGCGACGGCGTCGGCCAGCGTCTCGCGGTCGGTGACCAGGCGCGCCGGGTCGGCCGGCGCTCTGCCCAGCCGGTCGTGCACCGGCTGCTCCGGGAGCTGCTCGGTCGGGTGCTCACCGGTCCACCGGCGGGACCGGTCGGTGAGGAACTGGTTGAGGATCACCCGGCGCGTGTAGGCGTCGGGCTCACCCTCGATGCGGTCCCAGCTGCGCCATACCTTGGTGAGCGCGGTCTGGAGCAGGTCCTGGGCCGAGTGCGGGTCGCGGGTCAGCAGGACCGCGGTCCGGAACAGGGACGCACTGCGCCCCATGACGAACTCGGTGAAGCCCGGTGGCGGGGCCGGCGACCGGCCGGTGCTGCGTCGCGTCATCGTTGCCTCCCTTGCCCACCCGACCCGCTGGCTCCCCGAAAGGTTGCCTCAGGCGCCCCGGACATGGGACATCTCCGCCGCCACCTCGTCCCCCCGCCCAGTGTCCCGACTTTTGACGGGTTCCCGCTGCCAGCTGTCAAAAGTGGGCACACTCGGCCGTGAGAACCGGCACGTGCACGGCTTCTACCCATTGGCCGACAAGAGTATGGGTAGTTCCGGGGCACGTGCCCGGGTCATGACTGGACCGATGCCTCGGGTGAGCCGGCCGCGGACCGGCCCCACGGCATACTGCCGATCAGTCCTCGTCCTCGGCGTTGATCATGAAGTTGGCGGCATGGGACATATAGCCGCGCATGAGCTCGTCGTCCATCGGGTCGAGGTCGAGGGTGTCGATGGCCGCGAACATGTGCTTGAGCCAGCGGTCCCGCTGCGTCGGGGTGACCGCGTAGTCGACGTGCCGCATCCGCAGGCGCGGGTGGCCGCGGGTCTCGGAGTAGGTCTTGGGGCCGCCCCAGTACTGCTCGAGGAACATCCGCAGGCGGTCCTCGGCCGGGCCCAGGTCCTCCTCGGGGTAGAGCGCGCGCAGCGGCTCGTCGGTCGCGACGCCCCGGTAGAACTCGTGCACGAGCTTGACGAAGGTCTCGTGCCCCCCGACGCGCTCGTAGTAGGTCGGTTGCTCCTGCTCTGCTGGCTGACTCACGCCTGCAGTGTCTCAGCCGTGACGCCCGGAACGGGCATCCGCCCGATCACGGGAGCCACGAGCTGCCCACGAACGCGCGGGTCCTGCGGGGCAGGCGGACGTCCTCGCCCTCTGTCAGGCGACGGCAGAGCTCCATCACCCTGTCGTGGTCGGGTCCGCGTCCGGCGCCGCCGGAGGAGCCGCCGTCCGGGTGCCACTGGGCCTGCCAGCGAGGGCCTTCGAGTATGACGAGTGGTCCGGCGACCACGTGCCGCACCGCCTCGTCGATCGCCTCGAGCAGGTCGGCGGAGCCCCAGTCGCAGGCGTCGCAGCCGCAGTCGGGGTGGAAGGCCAGCTCGACCGTCGGCTCGGCGACCGCAAGGTGCAGGACCGCCAGGGTTGGCCCGCCGTCCGAGCCCGCGTGGTCGGTGATCGCCGCGTCCCGCTCGAGGAGCAGCAGCGGCAGGGTCCCCTCGCGGTCGCTGGTGAGGCGGGTGCCGCGGTCGAAGCTGCCGAGGCGACCGTTGGCGTCGAGGGGAGCGGACGGCATACTCTCCGAACGGACGCCGGGGAGCTCGCTGAGCAACTCAGTCCAGGCCCGGGCGCGCTCGTGGACGATCCGGTAGCGGGCCGGGTCGCTGACGCGGGAGTACTCCTCGTCCCGGGGCGGGTCCATGGCCGGGCGTGGGCTCGGCCAGGAGGGCAGGTCGCGCTCGGCCCAGCGCGCGTCGACCTGGGCCTGCAGATCCTCGATCCTCACCCGTCCACCGTATGCGGGGTGGTCACCTCGGGTGCGGCGCTCGCGTCAGCGCCCGCGCGCCGGGGGAGGAGGACGAGGGAGAGGACGACGATCACCCCCGTGGCGATGACGAGCAGCCGGTAGTCAACGATCCCGAGGAGCGCGGCGCCCACGAGGGTGACCAGGGTCTGGGGGAGGTTGATCGCGATCGCGGTGGCCGAGCCGGTGCGGCCCTGCAGACGTGGCGGGGTGAGCCGCTGGCGGAGGGTGATGAACGAGACGATCGACCACGAGATGCCGAAGCCGCCGACGGCCAGCGCCGCGATGACGAGGGCGAGGCTGGTGCCGGCCAGCGGGAGCATGGCCAGGGCCAGGAGCAGGACCCCGATCCCGAAGACCCGCGCCTCGCCCGAGCGGCCGATGAGAGTCGCGGCGGTGAGCCCGCCGACGACGGCGCCGACGCCCTGCACGCTCACGAGCGGGCCGAGGGCCTCGGAGGGCAGACCCAGCCCCTGCTCGATGGCGGGGAAGATCGCGACGTTGACCAGGCCCGTGGCGCCGAAGGCGATGGCCACCACGATGGTGAGCCGGCCGAGGACCAGCACGCCGGCCAGGTGCCGGAAGCCGGCGGTCAGCTCGGTCCAGTAGCTCCCGCGCTGCTCGGCCGTCTCCGGCTCAGACTCGGTGACCTTCATCGTGGCCAGCAGCCCGGCGGCAATCACGAACGCGACGCTGGTCAGGAGGATGACCGCGTGAGGTCCCCACACGGCATACAGTGCGGTGCCGACCAGCGGGGACAGGAGCCGCAGGGCCTGGTCGATGGTGGACAGGAGCCCGTTGCCGGAGGCGAGCTGCTCGTCGGGGAGCAGGTCGCGGACGAGGCCCGTCTGGGCGGACGCGGAGAGGTAGGCGACGCTGGCGTAGACGAGGACCACGGCGTAGATCCAGACGATCTGGTCGGCCGAGTCGACGAGGAGCAGAGTCGTGACGACGCCGGCGACCAGCAGGTTGGCGATGACCAGCAGTCGCTTGCGGGAGTAGCGGTCGGCGATCTGACCCAGGAACGGCGCGAGGAGCGCGGGGAGGCCGAGCATGGCGAAGGTGAGCGCCGCCGCGCTGTCGGAGCCGGTGAGGTCCTTGATCCAGACCGCGAGCATCAGGTAGAGCGCGCTGTCGGCGATGTTGGTGAAGACCCAGGCGGTGGTCAGCCTGCGGAAGCCGGGGTGCTGCAGCGCGGCGGGGGAGCGGCGGCGCCGGGACGCGGCGGGTGGCTGCCCTGCGGTCTGGTCGGCGGTCATGAGGGGTCCTTCGGGTCGGGGTTGACCGTGCCGAACATCCGGACCTGGCGGGCGCCCTCGGGACGCAGCGCGGGGTTCTCGGAGCGGCCGGCGAAGCGTTCGTTGAGCCGGCGCAGGTCCTCGGAGAACTGCGCGGTCTCCTCGGCGGTGGCCCAGAACGAGGCGGACGTGACCGTCGCTGCCTCCATCCACTCGGGGGCCTCGCGGCCGAGCGTGCTCAGGAAGGCATGCACCCGCTCGGTCTCCCGGACCATGTGCAGCGCGGCCACCTCCGCGACGGCGGTCACCGAGCTGGGCAGGTCGTGCTGCGGCCGCAGGTCGTAGCCCCCGGGCAGCACCCGCCACGGCTTCTCCCGCCCGCGGGACTCGGCGCGCTCGATGTAGCCGTACTTGTGCAGCATCCGCAGGTGGAACGAGCAGCTGGCCACGGACTCGCCGATGTGCTCGGCGCACTGGGTCGCGGTGGCGTCCTCGACGGTGGCGAGGAAGTCGAGCAGCTCGAGGCGCACCGGGTGGGCGAGCGCGCGGATCCGCTCGGGATCGGAGGTGCGGCGGTCAGGGTGTGGCATGCGACCATGATGCATCCTAAAGAACACTTGCGCAAGTAGTCTTTACAATCGACCGAGCGCGCCGTGTTGCGGTCTCAGAGTCGACCGGGCGCACGGTATTGCGCTCTCAGGGGTCACCGGGCGCGCCGTGTTTGCGGTCTTCAGAGCCACCAGGCGGATGGCGCGTGCTGCAGGGTCGTCAGCGTGCGCAAGGATCTCCCAACCTTCCGCGACGTGGTCCTGGCGCGGGAGTTCTGGCGACGTCGTAGGTGTCGCTCAACATTCCCGCTGCTGGTCAACGTGCCAGTGATTGGATGGCGGTGTATTCTCCGCGCAACTCCCATCCCGGCGCTGGAGGAAACTATGTTGATGTCGCTGAAACGCTTCTCAGGCGTGAGTCTCATCGGGGTCCTCGCACTCGTGGGTCCCGTAGAGGTTCCCGGGGCAGGGACGCATGCCGTCACCTCAATGTCGGGATCGCTCACATGTCCTGCTGGCGAGACGGTCCGAGTGCATGTAGGCCTGAATCACACCCAGCTCGTGCGGGGGTATTGGCCAGAAAGTCGGTCTACAGCAAACGAGACGCGGCTGGCGGACGTCTCAGTGACCATGGACACGGGGCTTCGGTCCACCACGTGGCGAGTGACCGGTGATTCACTCGCCACGGGCAGCGACTACTGCTACTGATGACATGCACTCATCATGGCTGAACGAGTCCGTTGCCCAGGAGTTGCTCCCGCGTGCTGTGGTCACCCCAGGAGAACTGCGGGACTTGATGGTGGCTGTCTTGGAGTTGTTCCAGATCGAGGCTACGCCCGTCGGTGAGGCAGGCTTCACGCATCCCGAGAGCGTTGACGATCGAGACGCTCCGCTGATCGACACGCTCCTGTTCCTGGTCTATGGCCGTTACCCACCCATCGGGAGCCCTGCTGCGGATGCGTTCACCGCGAGCGCTCAAGATGCGGAGAGTCAGGATGACGAGGTGCCTTGGGATGGCTGTGCTGGGGTGTAGAACGCGGGCGGTTTGACGACTTCGGTGTCCCCAATCCGCCGCGCCGGCCTGGAGGTCACCGCGCCGTCGGTGCTTCCGATCGGAACACGGCGCGCTCGGTCGGCCTGTGGGACGCAACACCGTGCGCTCGGTCGTCAGGGGGTGACGGGGCCGGCGTAGGGGACCGGGGGGAGCTTGATGCCTTCGGCGTCGAAGGTGGCCTTGACCTTCTCGCGGATCTGGCGCGGCACGCCCCACTGCTCGCCGGGGACGCACCGGGCGAACACGCGGATCGTCATTGCGCCGGCGGCGACCGACTCGACGCCGGCCACGCTCGGCGGCTCCAGCAGCTTGGCCTGGGCGTCGGGGTCGGCATAGAACTCCTCGACGACACGCTTGACCAGGTCGATGACCTTGACCGGGTCCTCGGTCGCCGCGACCTGCAGGTCGATCGTGGCCATCGCCCAGCCGTGGCTCTGGTTGCCGATGCGGACGATCTCGCCGTTGCGGATGAACCAGACGACGCCGGCGGGGTCGCGCAGGCGGGTCACCCGGAGGGTGACCTCCTCGACGGTGCCGGTGGCCTCGCCGGTGTCGATCCGGTCGCCGACGCCGTACTGGTCCTCGATGATCATGAAGATCCCGGAGAGGAAGTCCTTGACCAGGGACTGGGCGCCGAAGCCGAGGGCGACGCCGCCGACCCCGGCGCTGGCCAGCAGGGGGGCGAGGGGCAGACCGAGCAGCGCCATGATCGTCAGGATGGCGATGGTCGCGATGACGAAGGTCGCGATGCTCTTCAGCAGCGATCCCAGGGTGAGCGCGCGCTGCCGGCGGCGGTCGTCGAAGCCGAGGAGCTTCTCGGCATGCGTGGGGGCGTGGCTCTCGGCACGCTCCACCGCGTTGTTGACGACCGTACGGATTGCCCGGTGGGCCAGCCAGCGGACGACGAGCGCCAGCACGATCGTCACGACGATGAGCACCGGGGCACCCAGGACCCAGGTGCCGAACTCCGACCAGCTAGCGAACGGCATACGGCCCATTGTCACGCAGCACCCCTGCGGTGCTGGCAGACTGGCCGGGCACCACGCAAACCCGCGCCGCGGCGCCCCACTACCCGAGAGGCCCTCACCGTGACATCAGCCCTGCCCAAACCCCTGGTCGAGCTCGCCGGGGGACACGGCGTCGCCACGGAGTTCTGGGACTGGCAGGGCAACCACCGCACGGTGGAGGAGTCGACGATCCGCAGAGTGCTCGGCGCCCTCGGGGTTCCCGCGGAGGACGAGGCGCAGGTGCGGCAGAGCCTGGTGGACCTGGGCGAGGCCGCGTGGAGGCGGGTGCTGCCGCCCGTCCTCGTGGTGCGCGCCGGTCGCGCGCACCGCCTGCCCGTGCACCTGCCGGCCGGCGAGGAGTTCACCGCGCGCCTGGACCTGGAGGGCGAGGGCGTCCTGGACCTCGCTCACACCCAGGAGGGCAAGGTCAAGGAGATCGACGGTGCGCGGGTGCAGGCGTCCGAGGTGCTGCTGCCCGAGTCGATGCCGCTCGGCTGGCACGAGGTGCGGGTCAGCGTGACGGGGGGCGCCACGCACACCATGCCGCTCGTCGTCGCGCCGCAGCGGCTCGAGCTGCCCGACTTCCTGGAGGACGAGGGCGAGCAGGCGTGGGGGACGATGACCCAGCTCTACGCGATGCGCTCGACCGAGTCGTGGGGGACCGGGGACCTGGCCGACCTTGCCGACCTGGCGGCGTGGTCCGCGGGGCTTGGGGCGGACTTCGTGCTGGTCAACCCGCTGCACGCGGCCGAGGCGGCCCCGCCGATGGAGCCCTCGCCCTACCTGCCGACCACGCGGCGGTTCGTCAACCCGATCTACATCCGGGTGGAGGACGTGCCGGAAGTCGCCTACCTGTCTGCGGCCGAGCGGCAGCTCGTGGAGTGGTTCGCCGACGACGCGCAGCGCTACCTCGACGTCGACCGGCTCGAACGGGACGCGGTGTGGTCTGCCAAGGAGGCGGCGCTGCGGCTGGTCTTCCGGCAGGGCCGGTCGGTGCGGCGCCAGAGGGCCCTGCACGACTTCGTCGACCGGGAGGGACAGGGGCTGGTCGACTTCGCGACCTGGGCGGTGCTCTTCGGGATCCACGGCCCGGACTGGCGGGAGTGGCCGGCCGAGCTGCGGGACCCCCGGAGCGAGGCCGTGGCCGCCTTCCGCGACGAGCACACCGAGCAGGTCGAGTTCCAGTGCTGGATGCAGTGGATCCTGGCCGAGCAGCTCGCCGCCGTGCAGCGCGACGCCGTGGCGGCCGGGATGCGGCTGGGCGTCATGCACGACCTCGCGGTCGGCGTCCACCCGCACGGCGCGGACACCTGGGCGCTGGGCGACGCCCTGGCGCGCGACGTCACTGTCGGCGCCCCTGCGGACCAGTACAACCAGCTCGGCCAGAACTGGTCTCAGCCACCCTGGCGACCGGACAAGCTCGCGGAGCTCGGCTACACGCCATACCGGGACATGATCCGCGCAGTGCTGCGCGACGCCGGCGGGCTCCGGGTCGACCACGTGATCGGGCTCTTCCGGCTCTGGTGGATCCCGGAGGGGACCGAGCCGCGGGAGGGCACCTACGTGCGGTACGACCACGAGGCGATGGTCGGCATACTCATGCTCGAGGCGCACCGGGCCGGCGCGGTGGTCGTGGGGGAGGACCTGGGGACGGTGGAGCCGTGGGTGCGGGACTACCTGAGCGAGGCCGGGATCCTGGGCACCTCGATCCTGTGGTTCGAGAAGGACTATGACGGGGACGGTGGGCTGCTGCCGCCGGAGGGCTTCCGCGAGCTGTCGCTGGCGACGGTGACGACGCACGACCTGCCGCCGACCGCGGGGTATCTGCAGGGGGTGCACGTGGACCTGCGGCACTCGTTGGGGCTGCTGGACCGGTCGCTGGAGGAGGAGCGGGCCGCCGACGAGGCCGACCGCGAGCAGGTGCTGGCCACGCTGCGGCAGCGGGGGCTGCTGCGGGAGGGCGCGGGGGTCGCCGAGCAGGTCGAGGCGCTGCACCGGTTCCTGGGGTTCACGGCCGCCAAGCTGGTCGGGGTGTCGGTGAGCGACCTGGCGCAGGACACGCGGGTCATCAACCAGCCCGGGACCGACGAGGAGTACCCGAACTGGCGGGTCCCGCTCGCCGGCCCCGAGGGTCGTCCGATGATGCTGGAGGAGCTGTTCACGTCGCGGTCGGCACGGCGGCTGGCGCGGACGGTGTCGCGCGAGGCCTGAGGGTCGCCTCAGGGCCGGGCCGTATGCCGTGGGGCCGGTGCCGTGGGTGCCCGCCGTCGGGCGCCGGCTCGGTGATGCGAGCCGGGCCGTCCGCGCGGTCAAACTGTCCCGCGCCACGCCCGACCCGGGGCGGCTCAGCCGTACCCGGGCACGATTGAGCCGGTGTTGGTCGGCGTGTCGCCGGGACGGATCGACACGAGGGCGGGCGGTGACAGGGGGGGCAACGGCGGTAGGCGTACGGAACCGCTACAAGAAACTGCGGAGGGCGTACGGGACCCCTACATTTTTGGGTTAGGCGTCGCGCTCCTGGGCCTTGAGGGCGCGGGCGACGGTGTCGCGGTTCTCGGCGACGGTGCGCCGCAGGCCGGAGGGGGCGGCGGAGTTGGCGTCCAGCCAGGCGGAGGTCGCGTCCAGCAGGCGCTGGTCGGCCAGGGCCATCGGGTAGAAGCCGACCGCGATCGACTCGGCGATGTGGTGCGTGCGCGCGTCCCAGACCGAGGCGACCTGCTCGTGGTAGCGCTCCACGTAGGACTCGAGCAGCGCCGTGTCGTGCACCCGGCCGAAGCCCAGCGCGGTCGCGGCGAGCACGGCGTTGGGCAGCTCGTCGCTCTCCACCGCCGCGCGCCACGCCTCGGCCTTGGCCTCGGCGGTCGGACGGGCGGCGAGGGCACGCGCGGCCTTCTCCCGGCCGGTCGCGGTGTTGTCCCGCTCCCGCTCGGCCGCAATCTCCGCCTCGTCGGCGGCGCCGGCCGTGGCCAGCGCGGTGACCAGGGTCCAGCGGATGTCCTGGTCGACCGTCAGCCCGGGCAACGTCTCCGCACCAGAGAGCAGGTCGCGCAGCACCTGCACCGACTCCTCCGACTGCGCGAAGGACGCCCAGGCGGTGACCAGCTGCAGCTGAGCGTCGGAGCCTGCCTCGGCCGCCCGGGTCGCGGCCAGCAGCGAGGACTCCACCTCGGCCAGCAGCTCGGCGCGGCGCTCCGGGGCGCTGTAGGTCAGGACGGCGCTGGACACCTGCTGGATCAGGATGCGCAGCAGCGTCGACTCGGTCTCGAAGGCGATGGCCTGCAGCCCGAGGCGGACATAGTCGGTCGCCGACATCTCCGCGTCCCGGGTCATGTCCCACGCGGCAGCGAGCACCAGCGAGCGGGGCAGGGAGTCGACCAGCGCCCGCGGCTCGGCCAGCGCGGTCGCCAGCGAGAGGTCGTCGAGCCGGATCTTGGCGTAGGCCAGGTCGTCGTCGTTGACCAGCAGCAGCGCCGGCATCGGCCGGCCCACGAGTTCGGGTACCTCGGTGGACTCACCGTCCACGTCGAGCTCGATCCGGTGGGTGCGCACGAACGCGCCGTTCACCAGGTCGTAGCAGCCGACCGCCAGCCGGTGCGGCCGCAGCGTCGGCCACTCAGCGGGCGCGGTCTGCGCGATCGAGGCCGCGGTGATCGTGCCGTCCTCCACCGCCAGGACCGGGCTCAGCGTGTTGACGCCCGCGGTCTCCAGCCAGAGTTTGCTCCAGGTGCCCAGGTCGCGGCCGGAGGTCGTCTCCAGCTCGGCCAGCAGGTCGGCGAGCGTCGTGTTGCCCCACGCGTGCTTGGCGAAGTAGGACCGCAGCCCGTCGCGGAAAGGTTCGCGCCCGACATACGCCACCAGCTGCTTGAGCACCGAGGCGCCCTTGGCGTAGGTGATGCCGTCGAAGTTCACCTCGACCGCGTCCAGGTCGACCATGTCCGCGGCGATCGGGTGCGTCGAGGAGAGCTGGTCC
>Ga0123332_1000254_pt1 | contig 52566 bp, 36 predicted proteins | sample BioC12SIPDNA_4_FD_89958 | JGI IMG/M metagenome (GOLD analysis project Ga0123332, IMG submission 89958) | Anaerobic biogas reactor microbial communites from Washington, USA - Biogas_R2_A C12 SIP DNA | ecosystem: Engineered > Bioreactor > Anaerobic > Unclassified | place: Washington, USA... | reverse complement strand
CTGGTCCGTGGCGGCCAGCCTGCCCGAGCCACGCTATGGGCACGCCACCGTCGCCCTCGACGGCCAGATCTATGTCATGGGCGGCCTGGATGGCGAGCGTTACACCCAAACCACCTGGCGCTATAACCCGGCCGCCGACTCTTGGACCGCGTTGGCGGCCATGCCGCAGGCTGGCGCCTACGCCGCCGCAGCCGCCCTCGATGGCAAGATCTATGTCCTCGGCGGCCGCAACGCCACGCAAGAGGATCTGCCCTACGTGCAGATCTATGACCCGGCCGCCGACGCTTGGACCCTGGGCCGCGAGATGGAGACGCCGCGCATGGGCGCCGCAGCGGTGGCCTGGGATGGGCGCATCTATGTGGTCGGCGGAGGCTACACCGCGTTCCTGGACCTGGTCGAGCGCTACGACCCCGCGGCCGATCGATGGGAGGCCCTGATCCCCCTGCAACAGGGGCGGCGCACCCTAGGGTTGGCCCTGGCCTGCGGCAGCTTGTACGCCATCGGCGGCTGGGATGGACAATATGCCGCCACCAACGAGTCGCTCACCATCGGCTCCTCCCTCATCGGCTCGGCGTTGAACGCGGGCGCGCCGCTGGCGCAGCCCGGCGACACGCTGACCTACCGCATCCTGCTCACCAACGGCGGAAACCAAAGCCTGCCTCAGAGCTCCGTCCGCCAGCCGCTCCCCGCCGGCGCAAGCTATGTGCCCGGCAGCGCCACCGGTGGCGCGACCTATCAAGAGGGCCTGGACGAGGTGCGCTGGGCGGGAGACATCGCGGCCCGCCAGACCATCAGCCTGACCTTCCAGGCGCGGCTGGATGCCAGCCTTGTCCCGGGCCAGACGATCACCGCCACAGCCTATATCGACGATGGCCAGTGCGGCCCTTACGCCAAAACGGCCGCCACCCGGATCGCCGTGCCCGACCTCTCGGCGTCCCGCAAGGCCTTGATCCCGGCCCAAGTGGCCTCCGGCGACACGGTCACCTGCGTGCTCACCCTGACCAACACCAGCCTGGTGGCCGCTGCGCGAGCGGCTCTGGCTGACCCCGTGCCTGCCGGACTGGCGTATCTCCCCGGCACGGCCACCGGCGGCGCGACCTTTGACCCGGAGCGGAACCGCCTGGAATGGCGGGGCAGCGTCCCGGCTGGACAAATGACCCAGGCGAGCTACCAGTGGGTCGATAGCGACAGCGGCGACGCCGCCTTCGGCTGGGTGGATGCCACCGGCGGCGCCCTGCTGCCCGGCGGAGATGACGATTCCCTCGGCCCCTTCCCCATCGGCTTTGATTTCGAGTTCTTCCGCCAGCCCTATACGCAGTTCTATGTGAACACCAACGGTCAGGTGCTCTTTGGCGAGGGCTCTAACAGCTACACCAACACCTATATCCCCCGGGACCGCGCGCCGAACAACTTTGTCGCCGCCTTCTGGGACGACCTCCGCGTGGGCGCGGCCAACCTCTATTACCAAACCTACGGCGTCGCGCCCCACCGTTATACCGTGATCGAATGGCACCAGGTGGAACGCTATCGCACCACCGACCGCTACACCTTTGAGATCATCCTCTACGAAGGCAGCAACGCCATCGCTATCCAGTACCAGAGCCTGACGGGCGAGTATGCCGCCGGCGTCGGCGCCTCGGTGGGGCTGGAGAACGCCAGCGGCGCCGACGGCTTGGGCTACCTCTACGACGGCGAGCCGACCGATCACCAGTTGCATGACCAACTGGCGCTGCGCTTCTGGCCGCCGCCCGCCCTCACCCCGGGCGAGCAGGTGCTCACCTGGCGATACCGGGTGCAGGATGACCTGCCCGCCAACACGGCGCTCGCCAACACCGCGGTCATCACCGATGCCCAGGGCCTCGTGACCACCTTGACCGCCACCGCCCAGGCCAATCTCGTGGACCTTTCGCCCTCCACCAAGGAGGCGAGCAAAGCGTGGGCAGCAGCGGGCGACCTGCTGGATTACACCATCACCCTGCGCAACGCCGGCGCCGGGGCGACGGAGGCCCTGTGGACCGACACCCTGCCCGCCGAGCTCTCGCTGATCACGGGCACGTTGCAGGGGCCGGGAAGCCCCGTGTATGACCCCGTGGGCAGGGTGCTCTCTTGGAGCGGCACGGTCCCCGCCGGCGCGCCAGCGACCTTTGCCTTCCGCGCCAGGCTGAGCGCCGAAAGCGCCAACGATCAGGTGATCACCAACACCGTGCAGATCCAGACCCGGGAGACTGGCCAACGGTGGGACCGCGCGGCCCAGACCATCGTCAAGACGGCGGACCTCTCGCCATCCTACAAGCAGGTCAGCCACGCCGCGCCGGGCAACTATCTCACCTCCGGCAGCCTGCTCACATACACCATCGGCCTGGTCAACGCCGCGCCCATCGCGGCCCTCGGCGTCGCCCTGCGCGACCCGATCCCCGCCAACGCCGCCTACGTCCCCGGCAGCGTCACCGGCGGGGCGCGCTACGATGCGGCGGAGAACGCCGTGCTCTGGGAAGGCGACGTGCCCGCCGCTTCCACGGCCTCCACGCGCTATGTCTACCAAGACAGCCGCACCTCAGCCCAAGTCGCCTACCAGTGGGTGGAAATCGGCGAGTTCGGCGTCGACCTCGAGCTGGGCGATGACGACTATGCCTACGTCGACCTGCCCTTCCCCTTTGCGTTCTATGACGCCACCCATACCCGAATGGCCATCGGCTCCAATGGCACGCTGAGCTTTGACGACCGCTACCTGGGGCGCAGCAACACCTGCCTGCCCAGCGGCAACAGCTATGACGTCTCCGCCCTGATCGCCGCCTTCTGGGACGATCTCAACCCCGCCCAGGCTGGCCGCGTCCGCTATGCCGTGTTGGCGGCCGCGCCCCAACGGCAGGTGGTCGTGCAGTGGGACGGGGTACAGGTGGTGGGTGGCGGCCCGGTCACCTTCGAAGCCATCCTCTACGAGGGCAGCAACGACATCCTGGTGCAGTACAAGGACGTGGCCGCGGGGCTTGCCGCCGAGGAGTCGGGGGCCACGGTGGGGCTGCAAGCCGATGCCGCGCGGGGCCTGGCCTATAGCTGCGGCGCGCCCGCGCTGGCCGATGGCCTCGCCGTGCGCTTTACCCGGCAGCCCACCCCCAGCGAGCACCGCATCTCGTTCCAGGTGGCCGTGGCCGAGGGGCTGCCCACCAACGCCGCCATCGCCAACCGCGCGGTCATCGCCCAGGGCGCGGCCATCTCGCATACCCTGAGCGTGACCACCACGGTCAACGTGATGGATCTCCGCCTCTCCACCAAGACCGTCACGCCGTCCGTCGCCGGAGCGGGCGAGCTCCTCACCTACACCATCACGCTCCGCAACGACGGCATCCACGGCTCGCCCCAGGTCAGCTTGGTGGATCCGCTGCCGGACTGGCTCGAGCTCATCACCAGCACCATCTCGGGCGGCGCGGTCTATGACGCCGGGCTCCACCGCCTCACCTGGCAAGGGCCCCTCTCGGGCACCCTTCCTTACCTCCCTGGCGGCTGGCAAGATAGCGACGCCAGCGCGGTCCCGTTCGCCTGGGTCGACGCCATCGGGGGTACGGAGGTCCGCGGCGGGGATGATGTCGCCCGCGGCCCGTTCCCCATCGGCTTCCCCTTCGGCTTTTTCGGGAACACCTACACCGAGTTCCACATCAACTCGAACGGCCAGGTGTTGTTCGGCGAAGGAAGCAACCGCTACAGCAATGCCGCCATCCCCACCGCGGCCACGCCGAACAATTTCATCGCCGCCTTTTGGGATGACCTCGTCTGCCCCGAGCTGGGGGGTCTCTATTACCAGACCTTCGGCGACGCGCCCCATCGCTACACCGTGATCCAGTGGCAGAACGCGCGCGCGCTGGGTTCCACCAGCTCGCTCACCTTCCAGGTGATCCTCCACGAGGGCACCAGCGACATCGTCCTGCAATACCGCGCCCTCTCCGGGACCAAGAGCGACGGCGCCAGCGCCACCGTCGGCCTGGAGAACGCCGCCGGAAACGAGGGAGTCCTCTACCTGCACGACGGGTTGCCCGCGGCCAACCTCCTGCACAACGATCTGGCCATCCGCTTCCGCCAGCCGCGCAGCGCCCAGCCCAGCCAGCGCGTCTTGACCTTCCACGCTCGGGTCCGCGAAGACGCCCCCGCCAACCATGCGATCACCAACACAGCGGTCATCGATAACGGCCTGGGCCAAAGCCTGGAGCGCAGCGCCACCGCATTGGTGAACACCGTGGACCTTTCGCCCAGCGACAAGACCGTGGATCGATCCCTGGCCGCCTCCGGTGACGTGCTGCGCTACACCATCACCGTGCGCAATGTGGGCACTGGCGTGGCGGCGGGCGTGGTGGTCACTGACCCCTTGCCAGCCAGTGCAGCCTATGTCGCCGATAGCGCCACCAACGGCGCCATCTATGAGCCGGAGCGCCATCGCATCACCTGGACGGGCGACGTGGGGCGCGGCGCCAGCGCCCCGTTCAGCTTTGCCATCCGCACTGCTTCGGCCATCGCCGACCAGACCATCCTCACCAACACGGCCCAGATCGCCTTCCAGGGGCTGGCCCCCTTGGCCCGCTCCGCGCAGACCCTGCTCCGGTCGCCGGACATCACCGCCTCGGATAAGCAGGTCAGCGCCGAGCGCGCCGCCCCCGGCGAGGTGGTGACCTACACCCTGAGCATCCGCAACACCTCGGCGGTGGCCGCCGCCGTCTGGCTGACCGATGCGCTCCCCGCCACCCTGCAATACGTGCCGGGCTCGCTCTGGGCCAGCAGCGGGCAGGCCCGTATAGAGGCCAGCACGGTCCTCTGGCAGGGGGAGGTGCTCGGCCAGAGCGTGGTCCTGGTGCGGTTCGCCGCGCAGGTGGGCGAGCAGGCGCTCGGCACTGTGGTCAACACGGCCCTGCTGCGCCTGGGCGACCGGGAGCCGCTGTCGCGCTCGGCTAGCTTGACGGTGCAGAGGCCGGGACGACGGCTGTATTTCCCCTTGGTGTTTGAATAGATCCGCGCGGGCGAAAAAGCAGCCCGCCCGCGGCGCATCCACCGCCCCAGTTCGTGGCCTGGCCCCAAGCAAGCCACTAGCTGGGGCGTCCGTGCGCCCAAGGCCGCCCGCCGGGCCGCCGGGGGTTTGTCGGAACGCCCAGGGCATGGTATAATGTAGTAGAGACTATCCCCGAGCCGCAGACCCAGCGACACGGAATGCCGCCAGCGCCGCGCGCCAGCGGCATGGAACGCCACGAAAGGAAGCTCCGATGATCGAGTTAGAGGTGGATAGCATTCGCGTCAGTTTGCTTTCGCCGCGCAGGCTCGTCGTGCTCAAGGAGCTAGGCACCGATCGATATCTGCCCATCTGGATCGGCACCGCTGAGGCGGACGCGATCACCATCAAGCTGCAAAACATGCCGGTCTCCCGCCCGCTGACCCACGATCTCATCAAGAGCATCATCGAGGAACTGGGCGCCAACGTCTCGCATATCCTGATCAGCGACCTGGTGGATAACGCCGAGGGGGGAGGCACCTTCCTGGCGCGCATCGTGCTCAACCTTGGGCAAGGCAGCACCGAGGTCGACTCTCGCCCCAGCGATGCCATCGCCTTGGCGGTGCGCGTGGGCGCGCCGATCTTTGTCGAGGAAACGGTAATGGACCGCGCGTCCATCAAGCCCAGCCCCAGCGTCGAAGCGCCAAGCGCCGACGTCGGCGAGCCCCATTCCGAAGAGGACCTCTCCGTATTCCGCGACTTTATGGAAGGGCTGGAGGAAAGCTAGCACCGCATGACCACAGATCGGCTCCCTCCGCAGAACATCGAGGCAGAGCAGTCGGTTCTCGGCAGCCTGCTGATCGACCCCAATGCCATCATCACCGTCGCTAGCTTTTTGCGCGCCGAGGATTTCTACCGCGAGCAGCATGGCGAGGTCTATGACGCCATGCTGGCCCTGCACGAGCGGCGGGAGCCCATTGATCTGCTCACCGTCTGCGACGAGCTGCAGCGCCGGGAACAGCTCGAGGCCGTGGGAGGCGCCGCCTATCTGACCTCGGTGATCAACATGGTGCCCACCTCGATCCATGTCGAGCACTATGCCCACATCGTCGAGCGCACTTCCATCCTCCGCCACCTCATCGACGCCGCCGGCGAGATCGCCGGCCTGGCCTACCAAGAGATGGGCGAGGTCGAAGAGATCATCGACAAGGCGGAATCCACGCTCTTCAAGGTCTCGCAGCAGCGCATCTCCCAGTCGCTGGTGCCGATCCGGCAGGTGGTGGTGGATTATTACGACCACATCGAATACCTCCACGAGCACCCCGGCGAGACCACCGGCCTGCCCACCGGTTTCGTGGACCTGGACAAGCTGCTCAACGGCATGCAGCCCTCCGACCTGATCATCGTGGCCGGGCGCCCCGGCACCGGCAAATCATCGCTCGCGCTGGCCCTGGCGCGCCATGCCGCGCTCAAACAGAGCGGGGTGGTGGCCATCTTTACCTTGGAAATGTCCTCCGCCCAGTTGGTGCAGAGGCTCATCTCCAGCGAGACCGACATCGATTCGCAGCGGCTGCAGACCGGCCGCATTCAGGACTCGGAGTGGGGGCTCTTTGTGCGCGCCAGCAGCGTGCTTTCCGAGAGCGCCATCTTTATCGACGATACGCCCTCCCCCACGCCCATGGAGATTCGCACCAAGGCGCGGCGGCTGGCCGAGGAACACGGCCTGGACCTGATCATCATCGACTATCTCCAGCTCATGCAAGGCAACCAGCGCTCGGAGAACCGCGTGCAAGAGATCTCGTACATCTCGCGCGCGCTCAAGGGGCTGGCCAGGGAGCTGAACGTGCCGGTGGTGGCGCTCTCGCAGCTCTCCCGCGCCGTCGAGTCCCGCACGGACAAACGCCCGATCCTCTCGGACCTGCGCGAGTCGGGCTCCATCGAGCAGGACGCCGATATCGTCATGTTCATCTATCGCGACGAGATGTACAACGAAGCTACCGAGATGCAGAATATCGCCGAGCTGATCATCGCCAAGCACCGCAACGGGCCCACCGGCACGGTCCATCTGCGCTTCCGGAAGGAACTGACGCGCTTTGAGAACCTGGCCCTGGTCGAAGACTATAACCCCGAACCAGGCTATTAGCGGGGCGAGCATGGGGTGGAGGCTGCCGTGAAGGTGTTCTCGGGGTTTCCCGCGGGCAAGACCCATCTGACGCCCCTGCCGGACGCGTTCTTTACCGACCTGCTCCCCTCCATCGATGACCTTGGCGAGCTCAAGGTGACCCTGCATGTCATCTGGCTGCTCGACCAAAAGCGCGGGGCCCTGCGCTTTGTGGACGAGGGCGAGCTGCTCAACGATGCCGTGCTGCTGAGCGGGTTCGCCCCCGCGGAGCCGCGCGCCGCACAACAATTGATCCGCGAGGGCTTGCAGCGGGCGGTGGAACGCGGCGCCTTGCTCCCGCTCAAGCGAGCGGATGCGCCCGACGCGACGGCCTATTTCCTGAACAGCGAAAAGGGGCGCCAAGCCTGGGAGCAGGCGCAGCGCAGCGGGCAGCCGCTCCGCGCCACCCCAGAAGCCAGCGCGCCGCTCAAGCGCGCAGGCAACAACATTTTCGTGCTATACGAGCAGAACATCGGCCTTTTGCAGCCGATCATCGCCGAAGAGCTGAAAGAAGCCGAAGCCGCCTATCCGCCCGAGTGGATCGAGGAAGCCTTCCGGGTGGCCGCGGCGAACAATGTGCGAAGCTGGCGCTATATCCAGCGCATCCTGGAGCGCTGGGCGGCCGAGGGTCGCGGCGAAGGACGAGAGGACGAGGATGACCGGAGACGGTACATCGAGGGCAAATATGCGGATCTTTACAAGCGACGCCCCGGCGAGTGAGCCGCCGTGCCCCATCTGCGGGGGCACGGGCTATGTGCGCCGGGACGTCCCGGTCGGGCATCCCGACTTTGGGCGCGCCATCCCCTGTCGCTGCAAGGTCAGCGACCTGCAGGCGAAACGCATGGCCAATCTGCGCGAGCTGAGCAACCTCGGCTTGCTTTCGCGCATGACCTTCGAGACCTTCACGCCCGAGGGCTATGCCCTCAGCCCCATGCTCAGCGCCAACCTGCAGCACGCCTACAAGCGCGCGCTCGAGTTCGCCGACGAGCCCAAGGGCTGGCTGCTCTTCAAGGGAGCCTATGGATGCGGCAAGACCCACCTGGCGGCGGCCATCGCCAATCGCCTGCTGGAGCGAGGCTACGGCGTGCTCTTTGTGGTCGTGCCCGACCTGCTGGACCACCTGCGCACCACCTACCGGCCCAATAGCCCGGTCTCGTACGATGAGCGGTTCGATAGCGTGCGCACCGCCCCCGTCCTGATCCTCGACGATCTGGGCACGGAGAACCTGACCCCGTGGGCGCGCGAAAAGCTCTTCCAGATCTTTAACCACCGCTATAACGCCAAGCTGCCCACCATCATCACCACCAACCGCGAGTTGGAAGAGATCGATCAGCGCGTGCGCTCCCGCCTCATGGACCAGGAGTTCTGCCGGGTCTGCCACATCCTGGCGCACGACTATCGGGCGGGCGCGCAGGTGCAATCGGACATCAGCAGCCTGAACGCCCTTTCGGACAAGACCTTCGAGAACTTTGAGCTCCGTGAGAAAGAGCTGACCGCCAACGAAGCCGAGAACCTCCGCTACGCCGTCGCCATGGTCCAGGATTACGCCCAGTCCCCCAAGGGCTGGCTGATCATCACTGGCAGTTATGGCTGTGGCAAGACCCACCTGGCCGCCGCGGCGGCCAACTATAGGGCGGTGAGCGGCTTTCCCGCGCTGTTCATCGTCGCGCCCGACCTGCTGGATCATCTCCGCGCCACCTTTGACCCCAATAGCACCGTCTCTTACGACAAACGCTTCGACGAGATTCGCCGCGCGCCCCTGTTGATCCTCGACGACCTGGGCACGCAAAGCTCGACCGCCTGGGCGCAGGAAAAGCTCTTCCAGTTGCTCAACTATCGCTATAACGCCAAGCTGCCCACCATCATCACCATGAGCATGACCCTGGACGAGTTCGAGCAGCAAGCGCCTCGTCTCTTTGTGCGCATGCTGGACCAGCGTCTCTGCCTGCACGTGGCGATCATCGCGCCCAGCTACCACCGCGCCCGCCTGCGCGCGGAATCCTCCGCCCCCCGCCGCCCGGCCAGGAGGCGTCCCGCTGGCCCCGAGAGCCGCTAACGTTGAACGGCGCTGGAAAGAGGGCAAACGTGAACCCAGCTCGCTCAGGCGCCCGTCGCCCCCTAAAATGGCTCCTGCCCCTGGCAGCCTGCGTCGTGGTGGCCGCCCTGGCGCTTCTCTTGGTCTTTTCGGGCATCGCCTCCCCCTTCCTCTCGAGCTGGACGGGCGAGGAGGATCCCCGCGAGCAGATCAAGGGCGTGGGCGCCTGGCTGTGGTTGCGCCTGCAGCATGGCGCCCCCGAGACCGCGCCCTACACGCCCATGCCCCACACCGGCCTCAACCCCTTTGGCATCAACACCTTTTTGGAGCAAGAGGTCGAGCCGGCCAAGGTCGAGCTCTCCATGCAGATGATCTCGGCGGCGGGGTTCCGCTGGATCCGCCAAGAGTTCCCCTGGGAGGATATCGAGATCTCGGGCAAGGGCGACTATTGGGACCACAAATGGGACCAGAGCGCCTGGGCCAAATACGACCGGATCGTGGACCTGGCCGAGCGAAATGGCCTGCGGATCATCGCCCGGCTGGATAACCCGCCCGCCTGGTCCCGCGCCGCGGGCGACGAGGCCGGCACCCTGGCGCCGCCGGACCGCCTGGAGGATTTCGGCGATTACGTCCATGCCGTCGTCTCCCGCTACCGGGGACGCGTCCGCTACTACCAGATCTGGAACGAGCCCAACATCTATCCCGAATGGGGCGAGCAGCCGGTGGACGCCCGGGCCTACGTCGAACTGCTCAAGGTCGCCTACACTCGCGCCAAGGAGGCCGACCCCGACTGCGTGATCCTGAGCGCCGGGCTGGCCCAGACCGCCGAGACCGGCCCGCGCAACCTGGACGACACCATCTATTTGCAGCAGATGTACGACGCTGGCGTCCAGGGATATTTCGACATCATGGGCGTCATGGCCTATGGCCTGTGGACCGGCCCAGGCGACCAGCGCCTGAGCCAGGATCGCACCAATTTCTCCCGGCCGCAGCTTATCCGCGAGATCATGGTCCGCAATGGCGACGCGGACAAGCCCATCTGGGCCACCGAGATCGGCTGGAATGCCCTGCCCACGGACTTTGCCGGGCCCGCCAATTTCGGCCGCGTGACCCAGCCAAAACAGGCGCGCTACGCCGTGCAGGCGTACGAGCGGGCCCAGCGCGACTGGCCCTGGATGGGCGTGATGAACTTTTGGTTCTTCAAGCGGGCCACGGACCAGGAGACAAGCCAGACCTTCTACTATTTCCGCATGGTCGAGCCGGATTTCACCCCCCTGCCGGTCTATGAGGCCATGCGCGATTACGCGAACCGCGCCCCCATGGTGCCCATCGGCTACCATCAGGAGGACCACTGGGCGCTCTCCTACGGCGGCGAGTGGGTCGACCTTGACGACGCGCAGGCGGTCTTGGGCCGCTTGCGCCAGGCGCAGGGACAGGCCACCCTCGCCTTTACCTTTCGCGGCACGGACTTGGAGCTGGTCACGCGCCAGGGGCCCGAGTCGGGCAGCCTCGCGGTGCGCCTCGACGGGCGCGCGCTGCCGACGATTAGCCTGAAGGCCGCGCAGCCGCTGCACCAGCAGCGCATCACCCTGGCCCAGGGGCTGCGCGATGGCGCCCACACCGTCGAGCTCGCCTGCCTGGGCGATGGGCCGGTGGCCATCGACGGATTGATCGTGCGGCGCACCGCCCGCTACTGGCAGCGGGTCCTCGGCCAGAGCGCCGCGCTCATCGGCGCCGCCGTCGTCGGCCTCGCCGGGCTGGCCTGGCTTGGGAGACGTCGCCGGAGCGGCGCCGGCAGCCGCCATGACTGAGCATCCCTCGGCAGGCTCTCGGGCACGTTGGGCCGCCATCGGCGCCGCGGCGGCGTTGTGCCTGCTGGCCTTGGCGCTGCGCCTCTATCGCCTCGATGGGCAGAGCCTATGGAACGACGAGGGGACCAGCGTGGCCCTGGCCGGACGCAGCCTGGCCGCCATCACCCGCGACGCCTCCCACGACATCCATCCGCCCTTCTACTATTACCTCTTGCACCTGTGGGTCTCCCTCTGGGGCAACTCGGCCATAGCGGTACGCGCCCTATCGGCCCTGCTGGGCGCGCTGGTGGTCCCCGTGGTCTATGCCCTGGGGCGGCGGCTCTTCGGCCGGTGGGAAGCGGCTGCGGCCGCCCTGTGCGCCGCCCTCTCGCCGCTGGGAGTCTATTACTCCCAGGAAGTGCGGATGTACATCCTGGTCACCCTGTTGGGCGCGATGTCCTTCTGGCTCTTTGCGCGCTGGACCGACGCCATGTTCGCGCCACGCCCCCGCGCGCGCGGGCTCCTGGCCGCCGCGGCCTATGTCTTGGTCACCGTCCTGATGATGTATTCGCACTATTTCGCCTTCACCCTGGTGGTGGCGCAGAACGCGGCTTTTGTGTTGCGTTGGCTCGCTGACGCGCGCGCCCCTCGCTCGCAGATGGACGGAATGCACCCTTGGCGCGCTTGGCCTGCGCTCCGCCCCTGGATCATCGCCCAGGTGGCGGTGCTGGTCGCCTTCGCTCCCTGGCTGACGGTGGTCTGGCGGCAGCTCCGCTACTGGCCCGCCGTGAGCGAGCCCTTCGGCCTGCGCGAGCTGCTGGCGCGGGTAGCCTACGCCTTCAATGTCGGCCTCTCGCTGGAGGAGGTCCCCTGGGCCCTTGCCGGATTTGGGGTCATCCTCGCGCTCGGCTGGGCCGCCGCGGCCTGGCAGCTAACCAAGACAAGGGAGCCTAGCCAAGCCTGGAACGCCGCCGTGGCCTGGCTCTATGCCCTGATGCCGGTGGCGCTGATGTACCTGCTCTCTCGCCAGCGCCCCATGTACAACGCCAAGTTTCTGCTGCTGGCGACGCCGGGGTATGCCCTGCTCCTGGGCCGCGCCCTGGTCCAGCCCTGGCGCGGCACGGCCGGCAAGCTCCTGGCCGCCGCCTGGCTCATCGCGGGGGTGCTGTTCATCTCGGCGATCTCGGGGTGGTCGCTGCGCAACTATTACCACGATCCCCGCTATGCCCGCGACGATTACCGCGGCATCGCCCGTTATATCGAGGCGGTGGGCGCCCCCAACGACGCCATCCTGATCAACGCCCCTGGCCAGTACGAGACCTTTGTCTATTACTACCAGGGCGAGCTCCCCATCTGGCCGCTGCCCAAACAGCGCCCCATCGACACCGCGCAGACCGAGGCCGACCTCCGCGAGATGGCGCGGGGGCGCCAGCACATCTATGCCATCCTCTGGGCCACGGACGAAAGCGACCCCGCGCGCTTTATCGAAGGCTGGCTGGATCAGCAGGCCTACAAGGCCACGGATAACTGGTATGGCAACGTGCGCCTGGTGACCTATGCGCTGCCCCAATCCAGCGCGGCGGCCGCGCCGCAGCCGGTGGACGCCCAATTCGGGCCGATCACCTTGCGCGACTATGCGCTGCTGACGCCGGAGGTCCCCTCGGGCGACATCCTGCAACTGGCGCTGCGCTGGGAAACCCACTCGCCGCTGGATAGGCGCTACAAGGTCTTTATCCACGTCCTGGACGAGGCCGACCACATCGTCGGCCAGCGGGACGCCGAGCCGGGCGGGGGCGTCCGGCTGACCACCACCTGGCAGTCGGGGGAAAGCATCGCCGATAACCACGGCGTGCTCATCCTGCCCGCCACGCCGCCGGGAACCTACCGCATCGCCCTGGGGCTCTACGACATCGATAGCGGCCAGCGACTGCCCGTCCAGGCAGCGGGGCAGGCTGCGGGCGACCGCCTGATCCTGTCGCCGCTGACGGTAACCGCGCCCGCAGCGCCGCCGCCGCTCTCCGCGCTGGGCCTGCAACGCCAGCTCGACTGGCAAGCGGGGCCGCTCGCCCTGCTGGGCGATAACCTGACCCGGCTGGGACACGAGCACGAGCCGGGCCTGCCGATCCGCGCCGGCGACGTGCTGCACCTGGTCCTGTTCTGGCAGGCCCAGGGCCCCTCCCCGGATGTGGAGCTGCTCCTGGAGCTAGTGGACCGCGCCGGCCAGGTCCGCCTGGCGAGGCGCGCGCCCCCGCTAGATGGTAGGCTGCCCGTCTCCCAATGGGGCGAGGGGCAAATCATGCGCGATCCCCATCTCCTGTTTCTGCCCGGCGACCTGGCGCCGGGCGCCTACACGCTGCGCCTGGGCGTCTATGACGCCTCGGGCGGCGCCTTGCTGGCGCCCCGCGCGCTGCTCAAGGTGATAATCGAGTAGGCGGTTGCATCTCCGGCCAAGTGGAATATACTACAGGCATCTCCGGCCGCGTTGCCTCGCCCCCGGCGCGACAGCTTGCGGCCTCTCTTTTGTCGCGGGTTCACAAAAACATGGAGGAGGCAGTTTGATGGATATCGTTCGTTTCGGGATCATCGGCGTGGGCGGCATGGGCTCCGGGCACGCCCGCAACATGCCCAAGATCGAGGAGGTCCGGCTCACCGCCGTGGCCGATATCGACCCCACCGCGCTCAAGACGGCCACCGATGCTTTCGACGTGCCCGGCTTTCCCAACGCCACCGAGCTGATCAATAGCGGCCTGGTGGACGCGGTGATCGTGGCCACGCCGCACTATTTCCACCCCCCCATCGCCATCGAGGCCATGAAGGCTGGGCTGCACGTCATCAGCGAAAAGCCCATGGGCGTCCAGGTCTCCGAGGCCCAAAAGATGATCGACACGGCGAACAAAACCGGGCAGACCCTGGCCGTCATGTTCAACCAGCGCAGCACCCCGCACATCCAGGCCGCGCGCAAACTTGTCGAGCAGGGCCGTCTGGGCGAGCTCTACCGCACGCTGTTGGTGGAGGGCTGGTACCGCAGCCAGGCTTACTATGATTCCGCCACCTGGCGCGCCACCTGGAAGGGCGAGGGCGGCGGTGTGATCATGAACCAGGCGCCGCACTGGCTGGACCTCTTTACCTGGCTGGGCGGGCTGCCCTCCCGGGTGCTGGGCCGCACCATGACCCGCCAGCACCGCATCGAGGTGGAGGACGAGGTCTCGGCGCTGCTCGAGTACAAGAACGGCGCCACCGGCTACCTGCACGAGAGCGTCAACGAGGCCCCCACCAGCAGCCGCATCGAGCTCTGTGGCGAGTATGGCAAGCTGGTAGTGGAAAAGGACCGCATCCGCTTCTGGGAAGTGCCCCAGGGCGTGCGCGCCTACTCGGATTCCTCCGACCAGATGTGGGGCAGCCCCGAAGCCCGCGAGGTCGAGGTCGAGGTCGAGCAACGCGAGTCCGGCCATGCCGCCATCGTGCGCAACGTCGCCCGCCATATCATGTACGGCGAGCCGCTGCTGACCCCTGGCCATGATTGCATCAACGGCCTGCAACTAGCCGACGCCATCATGCTCTCCGCCGACCGAGGCAACCGGTGGGTGGACGTGCCCGTGAGCACCCGGGCGTTCAACGCCTTTATCGCGCGCAAGCAGGCCGAGTCCCAGGAGAAAAAGATCAGCGGCCCCGTCAAGCGCGTCACCGACCCCAGCCACACCAAGTAGCTTTCGTCCCGCCACACGCAAAAAAGCCCGGCCGCATGGCCGGGCTTTTCGTCTGTTGGCGCAAGGAGAGGGCTATACGACGCTCTCCGCCAGCTCGGCGTCGGACCGGGCGGGTTGCGTAAAGGCGAGTTGGTCGCCCTCCACCTCGATGGTGATGGTGGCGCCGGGGCGCAGGTCGCCCGCCAACAGCCGCCGCGCCAGGACGCTTTCCACCTCGCGCTGCAGGGTGCGACGCAGCGGCCGCGCGCCGAACTGCGGGTCATAGCCCTTATTGGCCAGCCACTCTCGCGCCTCGGGGGTCAGCTCGATGTCGAGACCCTGATCGGCCAGCCGGCTGCCGATCTCTTTCATCTGCAAGTCAACGATGCGTTGCACCTGCTCCCGGCTGAGCGGGCGAAAGACAATGATCTCGTCGATGCGGTTCAGGAACTCGGGGCGGAAGGTCTTTTTCAGCGTCTCATCCACGTCCAGGTCAAAGACCGACGCCTCGGGCTCCGCGCCATCCCGCGCCCGCGCCTGAAAGCCCAGGTTGGAGACGCGGCGCGCGAAATCGGTCCCCACGTTGGAGGTCATGATGATCACCGTGTTGCGAAAGTCCACCACGTGTCCCTGCCCATCGGTGAGCCGCCCATCCTCCAAGATTTGCAGCAGGGCGTTCCAGACGTCCGGGTGGGCCTTCTCGATCTCGTCAAAGAGGATCACCTGATAGGGCCGGCGGCGCACCGCCTCGGTAAGCTGGCCGCCCTCTTCATAGCCCACATAGCCAGGGGGCGCGCCAAAGAGGCGAGAGGTGGTGTGCTGCTCGCGATACTCGCTCATGTCGATGCGCAAGAGGGCATCCTCATCGTCAAAGAGGAACCAGGCCAGCGCCTTGGCCAGCTCAGTCTTGCCCACACCCGACGGCCCCAAAAAGATGAAACTGCCGATGGGGCGGCCGGGGTCTTTGAGCCCCGAGCGCGCCCGGCGGATGGCGTCCGAGACGGCATAGACCGCCTCCTCCTGGCCAATGATCCGCTCGTGCAGCCGCTCCTCCATCTGCAGCAGCTTGGCCGACTCGCTCTCGAGCATGTTGCTCAGCGGGATGCCGGTCCAACTGGCCACGACCTCCATGATGTCGCGATCGCTGACCACCTCATCCAGGCCCTTCTCGCGCTGCCAGGTTTCCCGCGCCTGTTCGAACTCGAGCTCGAGCTGCGCCCGCTGGCTCTTATAGTTGGCGGCGCGCTCATAGTCGCGGGCCGCCCAGGCAGCCTCCTCCTCGGCGGCGAGCTTTTCCAGCTTGGTCTTCTTGGCCTTTAGCTCGCCCGGCAGGCTAAAGATGGCGATGCGCAGCTTGGCCGCCGCCTCATCCACCAAATCCACCGCCTTGTCCGGCAGCCGCCGATCCTTGATGTAGCGATCGGAGAGGCGGGCCGCCGCCACCAGGGCGTTCTGCTCGATGGTCACCTGGTGGTGGGCCTCGTAGCGATCGCGCAGCCCCTCCAGCATCTCGATGGTTTCCTCGATGGAGGGCTCGTCCACATAGATGGGCGAGAAACGGCGCTCCAGCGCGCTATCTTGCTCGATATACTTGCGGTACTCGTCCAGCGTCGTCGCGCCGATGCAGCGCAACTCGCCGCGGGCCAGCGCAGGCTTCATCATGTTGGAGGCGTCGATGGCCCCCTGGGCCCCGCCGGCGCCCACCACGGTGTGCAGCTCGTCGATAAAGAGCACGATCTCGCCCTGCGCCTTCTCGATCTCTTCCAGGGCGTTGCGCAGCCGCTCCTCGAACTCGCCCCGGAAACGCGTGCCGGCCACCATGCTGCCCAGGTTGAGCGAGACGATGTGCTTGCCCAGCAGATTCTCCGGAACGTCGTCAGATTCGATCTTGAGCGCCAGGCCCTCGACGATGGCCGTCTTGCCCACCCCCGCCTCGCCGATCAGCACCGGGTTGTTCTTGGTGCGCCGGGAAAGGACCTGCATCACGCGCAGGATCTCGGCGTCGCGGCCGATCACCGGATCCAGCCTGCCCTCCCTGGCCTCTTTGGTCAGGTCGCGGCTATACTTTTCCAGGGTCCGGTAGCGCCCCTCCGCCTGCGGGCTGGTGACGCGCTGCCCGCCGCGCAGCTCTTTCAGCGAGGCCAGCACGCGCTCGCGGGTCACGCCGAAATCGTTCAGGATGCGCGAGGCGGCGCCGTCCCGCGAACCCACGATGGCCATAAAGATATGCTCGGTGGAGACATATTCGTCCTTGAGCTTGTTGGCCTCCTCGTTGGCCAGGTCAAAGACGGCCTTGATCCGCGGCGTGATATACACCTGGCCCACCTGGCCCAGGTTGGGCATGTAGACCTTGGGCGCGGCGCGGAGCGCCTCGTCGAGACGCTCCTTCGCCAGCTCGGCGTCGCCGCCCAGCCGCTCCAGCAGTTGCGGCACCACGCCCTCGGGCTGCTCCAGCAGCGCCAGCAGCATGTGCTCGGTATCGAGCTGCATGTGCGAGTAGCGCTGCATGATCTCATAGGCCCGCGCCGCCGCTTCCTGGGCCATCTCGGTGAAACGATCGAATTTCATCATCTTGTCTGGTCTACTCCTATGACGCCGCCACAGGCTCCGGCGTCGCTATTCTCTCCAGAGTGAGGGCCTCGCCACTCGAGCCCACGCGCACCGTATCCCCCTCGCGGAAATCCCCCTGCAAGAGCCGCAGAGCCAGGGGGTCCTGCAGCTCGCGCTGGATGGTCCGCTTGAGGGGCCGCGCGCCATAGACCGGGTCGTAGCCCTTCTCCGCCAGGTAACGCTTGGCCTCCTCGGTGACCTGGATGTCGATCTCGCGCTCCGCCAGCGCCTTGCGCAGGCGCGCGATCTGGATATCCACGATCCGCACCAGGTGCTCCATGGTCAGCGAGCTAAAGATCAGTATCTCGTCGATCCGGTTCAGGAACTCGGGACGGAAATGGTTATCCATCTCGGCCAGGACGCGGTTGCGCATGGCGTTGTCATCCCTGCCGCCCAGCTCCTTGATCCACTGGCTGCCCACATTGGAGGTCATGATCACCACGGTGTTCTTGAAATCCACCACGCGACCATGGCCATCGGTGAGCCGCCCATCGTCCAGCAGTTGCAGCAAGGTGTTGAACACCTCGGGGTGCGCCTTTTCGATCTCGTCAAAGAGCACCACCGCATAGGGCCGCCGGTGGATGGCCTCGGTAAGCTGACCGCCCTCCTCATAGCCCACATAGCCGGGCGGCGCGCCGATCAGCCGGGCCACCGTGTGGCGCTCCTGATACTCGCTCATGTCGATGCGCACCATGGCGTTCTCATCGTCAAAGAGGAACTCGGCCAGCGCCTTGGCGAGCTCGGTCTTGCCCACGCCGGTCGGCCCCAAAAAGATGAAGGAGCCCAGCGGCCGGTGGGGGTCTTGCAGCCCCGCCCGCGCGCGACGCACGGCGTTGGAGACCTTGCTGATGGCCTCCTCCTGGCCCACCACGCGCAGGCGCAGCCGCTCCTCCATCTTGAGCAGCTTTTCCACCTCGCCCTCGGTCAGCCGCGAGACGGGGATGTTGGTCCAACTGGCCACCACCTCGGCGATGTCCTCCTCGGTGACCTCCAGGTTGAGCATCCGCTTGTCTTTCTGCGCCTCTTTGAGCTGCGCCTCCAGGTCGGACATTTGCTGGTTCAACTCGCGCGTCCGGCCGTATTGCAGCTCGGCGGCGCGGGCATAGTCCTGCGCCCGCTGCGCCCGGTCCACCTGGACTTGCAGTTGCTCCATCTCTTTCTGGATCTCGCCGATCTTGGAGATGATTTCCTTTTCCCGCTGCCAGTGCGCGGTCAGCCCGGCCTGCTCCTCTTTCAGGTCAGCCAGTTCCTTTTCCAGCCGCCCCAGGCGTTCCTTGGAAGCGCTATCCTTTTCCTTACGCAGCGCCTCGCGCTCGATCTCGAGCTGCGCGACGCGTCGCTTTAGCTCGTCCAGCTCCACGGGCAGGCTATCGATCTCCATGCGCAGCCGCGAAGCGGACTCGTCGATGAGGTCGATGGCCTTATCGGGCAGAAAGCGATCGGTGATATAGCGGCTGGAGAGCACCGCCGCCGCCACCAGCGCCGAGTCCTGGATATTGACGCCATGGTGCGTCTCGTAGCGCTCCTTCAGGCCGCGCAGGATGCTGATGGTCTCCTCCACCGTCGGCTCGTCCACCAACACCGGCTGGAAGCGCCGCTCCAGCGCCGCGTCCTTTTCGATATGCTTCCGGTATTCATCGAGCGTGGTGGCGCCCACGCAGTGCAACTCGCCCCGCGCCAGCAAGGGCTTGAGCATGTTGCTGGCATCCATCGCGCCCTCGGCGGCGCCCGCGCCCACCACGGTATGCAGCTCGTCGATAAAGAGGATGACCTTCCCCTCGGACGCGGTGACCTCTTTCAGCACCGCCTTCAGGCGCTCCTCGAACTCGCCACGGTATTTGGCCCCGGCGATCAGCGCCCCCAGGTCCAACGCCACCAGGCTCTTGTTCTTCAAGTTCTCCGGCACGTCGCCATCGATGATGCGCTGCGCCAGCCCCTCGGCGATGGCTGTCTTGCCCACGCCCGCCTCGCCCACCAGCACCGGGTTGTTCTTGGTGCGGCGAGAGAGCACCTGCACCACGCGGCGAATCTCGCTATCCCGCCCGATCACGGGGTCCAGCTTGCCCTGCCGCGCCATCTCGGTCAGGTCGCGGCCATACTTGGTCAAGGACTGGTACTTGTCCTCCGGGTTCTGGTCGGTGACGCGCTGCGAGCCGCGGATATGGGTCAACGCGGCCAGGATGCGGTCGCGGGTGACGCCCAGGTTTTCCAGCAGGCGGCTGGCGCTGCTGCCGCGCGCCTCCAGGATGGCGATCAGCAGGTGCTCGGTCGAGACGTATTCGTCGCCCAGTTTTTTGGCCTCATCCTCGGCGGCGTTGAACACCTGCCCCGCCTGCGGCGACATATAGACTTGGGTCAGGCCCTGGACGCGCGGCAGCCGGTTCATCTCGGCCAGCACCTGTTGCTGCAGCGTCTCGGGGGCCAGGCCCATGCCGCGCACCACCTCGGGCGCCACGCCCTCGGGCTGCGCGAGCAGGGCAGACAGCAAATGCAAAGGCTCCAATTGATTATGATTGCGATCTTGGGCCAGCTCTTGCGCCGCTTGCACGGCCTGCTGGGCCTTTTCGGTCAGTTTGTTGATGTTCATCGTTACGTACCTCGTCAACTCGGATTCGCGACCATCAGCTAGGCTCCCAGGGGCGTGGTCGCCGTGCCCCTGGGAGCCGCCAGGCTAGTACCGCAAGAGCGCGCCGATGTGGCCGCTCTCCGCCAGCTTGTCATTGCCCGCCACCACGCGAACCTTGCCTCCGGAATCGAGCACCTTTTGCGTCACCAAGTCCACGGCATTGCCCACCGGGCGCATGCTGTGGCCGCAAAAGAGGCACTTTTGCCCCTGCGTCGGGGCCACATAGCCGCAGTTCTCGCAAAGCGCGCCGGGGGCCTCATAGCCCTGCTCCACCACCAGGACGCGCACGCGCCCCTCGCGGGTCGCATAGGCGGTGTCGGCCAGCCCCATCACGGCAGCCTCGCCCTTCGCCGCGGCGGTCACGGCCTGGAGCACCAGAGCGTCTTCTTTTTTGTGCTTGTCCTCCAGCGCCAACTCCAGGGTCTTGGATAGAACCTCAGCGCTGGTGGACTGCATATCGGCCGGAACGCTGCCGATGATCGCCTTTTGCAGGTGCGTGGGCAGCAGCGGCTGGAACTGCGCCAGGGTTTCATCGGCCCCGGCCAAGATCAGCGTCGCGCAAGTATGCTCCTTGCACAGATCCGTGGCCGCCTCGGCCACCGCCTTCAGGTTTTGCATGATCTGCTTATCCACACGGCGCTGATAGGTCGCCTGGGACCAGCCCCCCTGTTTGTGGCGCTTGATCGCCTCGCCCAAGGACTCGCTCTCCTCGATGATCTCACCCAATTCGACCCGAAACAGCCGCGCGCCCTCCTGATCCACCAGGATGACGCCATAGGGCTCGTATTCGTCCAGCAAATCCGTCAGAGGCTTCAGATAGGGCCGCTCCGCCGCGAACACCAGCGTCGGCACGGGAACCTCGATCGGCCACGCTTGCCAGAGGTCACACTTGTGGCAGCTAAAGGCCACCAGCCCTTTGGCCTGCCAGTCGTACTCATAATCGAGAAATCGCTCGATCCGGCTGACGTCCTGGGCCAGGCTCTTGTCGGCCACCTGCTGCAGCTTGTCGCGGAGCACCAGCCGGCACCGCTCCTTGGCCTGCCGGCTCAGGTCCGTGTCCAGATAGACGCTCAACACCAGATTCTCGCTCTGCTGGAAATCCACCAACGCCTGTAGGTCTTGTCGACTGATCATCTCTGTCTCCTTTGTGCGTGCTCGCGGCTTTCCTTGCCGCTCCTCTATCGCCCCTGAGAGCCTAGACCCCAGCACCACAACCGGACTAGATCGACACGCTCACGACTCGGCTGGGCCAGAACCAGCCCGCCGGCGCAGATCGCCCAATTCGCGTTCGAACTGCGCTTGGCTTCTCGAGATTTCGTCCTGCAATTCATCGATACGATCCAAAAGGTTCAGGATCACCTCGACGCCCGCCAGGTTCACCCCCAGCTCGACCGTCAGTCGATTGATCTTGTGCAGGCGATCCACATCGCGCTGGGAGTACAGCCTAACATTGCCATCGGAGCGCTTGGGGCCAACCAGCCCCAGGCGCTCATAGTTCCGCAACGTCTGCGGGTGCAAGTCCAGCATCTTGGCCACCACGCTGATATAGTACAAAGGCTCTTCATAAGCAGCGCTGCTATCCACGATCCTACCCCTCCACAGGTCGCTAGGAGCTTGGCGGCACATCCGCCAGCTGCACCTCGACCTCGAGCGTGTTTCCATCCCGCACGACGGTGACCTTGACCGTATCTCCGACCCTTTTCTGGGTCTCCAGGTAACGATTGAGGTCATCCATGGTCAGGATCTTGATCCCATCGATGCCGATGACGATATCCCCACCCACAGGAACCCTCCGCCGGTAGATGATCACCTCTCGGCTGGGGCCCCGCAACCCTGCCTGATAAGCTGGGCTGGTGCGATCCAGGCTCAGGATGAGCACCCCATAGTCCACCGGCAGCTCCAGTAGCTCGGCAAGCCCCGGCGTCACCGTCGCGCCATCAAAGCCCAGCCACGGGTGGGCATAGTGCCCGGTCTCGATCAGCGCCGGCACGACGCGCCTGACCGTGTCCACCGAAACGGCAAAGCCGATGCCGATGGACGCGCCGGTCACGTTAGGGATCGCCGTATTGACGCCAATGACCCGCCCGCGCGAGTCCAACAGCGGCCCGCCCGAGTTGCCCGGGTTGATCGCCGCATCGGTCTGGATCATGTCGTACAAGGCGCGCTCGCCCTCCTCGCCGGCCAGCTCGCGCCCCAGCGCGCTAATCACGCCCACGCTGACGCTCTGCTCCAAGGTCAGCGGGTTGCCGATGGCGATGGCCCGCTGCCCCACCCGCAGCGTCGCCGACTCGCCCAACTCGACGGGGCGCAGCTTGTCCGGCGGCAGATCGACCTTGAGCACGGCCAGGTCGCTATAGGGATCGGTCCCGATGACCTCGGCCAGCACCGTCGTCCCGTCGGCCAGCTTGACCTCGACGCTATCCGCATCCTCGATGACGTGGTTGTTGGTCACGATATGCCCGGCCGTGTCCAGGATGAACCCGGACCCGCTGCCGGACTCGGTTTGCTGGCCCCAGAAGCGGTCATAATAGTAGAACTCGCTGGTCACAAAGACCACCGAAGGCCCCACCCGCTCGTACACCGCGATGACCAGCTCCTCCTCGATATCTCGCGCGGAAGCGAGCGGCGCCACAGAGGCGGGATCGGGCGTGGCCGTAACCACCACGATCCGCTCCACCACGATCGGCGTCGGCGTTGGCTGGGCGCTGGCCGCATCCGGCGTTGCCGTAACGGGGAAGGCCAGGTCCACTTGCTCCGTCACCGCTCGGGTCGGCGCAGGCTCCGTGGCCGTGACCACCACCACCTGAGGGGTAGCCCCATCCAGCAGCGACTGGGCCAGATCGGCCCACTCGGCCAGGCCGCAGCCCGAGACCAGAAGCATCGTCAACCATGCTGCCAAGAGAGCCGCCATTCCACGCCTTGCCGTCATCTTGCCCTACCTTTGGTATCAGGCGCGCAGCTGCGCCAGATCCTGAAATAGCTCTTTTTCCTTGCCGCTCAAGTTGCTGGGCAGCGTCACCTCCACCGTCGCCAGCAGGTCGCCGCGCTCATCGGGCGACTTGAGGCGAGGCATCCCCTGCCCCTTCAGCCGGAAGACGCGGCCATTCTGCGTCTCCGGGGGAACCTTGAGCATGATATTACCCGTCAGGGTCGGCACGCGCACTTCTCCGCCCAGGACTGCGGTATACAGGTCCACGGGGACCGAGGTCCGCAGGTCGTCGCCCTCCCGCTGAAAGCGCGGATGGGGCTGAACCTGCACGCGCAGGTAGAGGTCGCCCTTGGGCCCCCGGCCCATGCCTTCCGCGCCCTCGCCGGCCATGCGAATGCGCGACCCGGTGTCAACTCCCGCGGGAATCTTGACCTCCAGGCGGCGCCCATCGGCCTGCAGCAGGCGGGTCGTGCCGCGCATCGCTTCTTCCAGCGTGATCTCGACCACCTGCTCGAAATCCTGGCCCCGTGCGGGCTGCGCCTGGGCCTGCCAGTTGCCGCCGCGCCCGGCCGCGCCGCCAAAGAGCGCCTCGAAAAAGTCGGAAAAGCCGCCGTTGCCGCGGCCCCGGCCGCCCAAGCCGCCCAGGATATCGTTGATATCCACATACTCGGTGTGAACGCGCTGGCCGCCAGGCTGCGCCCGGCCTGCCCATTGGCTCCAATCAAAGCCGCCAGGATCCCCGCCCGCGCGTTGATACTGCTGCCAGGAGCTGCCGAACTCGTCGTATTTCTTGCGCTTTGCCGAGTCGGCCAGCACCTCGTACGCCTCATTGATCTCTTTGAAGCGCTCTTCGGCCGCCTTATCGCCTGGGTTGACGTCGGGATGGTACTTGCGCGCCAGGCTGCGGTAGGCTTTTTTGATGTCTTTTTCCGGCGCGTTGCGGTCGACGCCCAGGATTTTATAATAGTCCTTATAGTCCATACTCGGCATATCCCATCGCAAAGGTTACTTGGACCCTGGCCCCAAGCGCTGTCAGAGGCGAGCAGTGCGCCGCCAGCATGGCCCTATTATAGACGCCTCGCCTCGGATTGTCAATAGACTTTATAAGAAAGGGCTCAATATTCTTATAAAACTCTAATAGAAAGACCTTGACACCGCCCAGCGGATATGATATATTGGAACTGCCTGATCCGAGTACAAACGCATGATGGGAGGTGCAACGATGCGTAGCATGGTACGGTGGGAACCCTTCAACGACTTGATCTCTCTGCGAGACGCGATGGATCGCCTCTTTGAGGAGAGCTTTGTTCGCCCCTACCGCTCCGCAGAGCCCGCTGACACCAACCCCTTGGCGGTGGACATGTTCGAGACCGACGAGGCGGTGGTGATCAAGGCCGCGGTTCCGGGCGTGAACCCCCAGGACATCGAGATCACAGTGCAGGGCGACACGCTGAACATCAAGGGCGAGAGCAAAGGCGAAGAGAAAGTGGAACGCGAGAACTATTACTATCGCGAGGTACGGTACGGCTCCTTTAGCCGCGCGCTGTCTCTGCCCGCTGGCGTCGATACGGACAAGGCCGAGGCCTCCTTCGAGAATGGCGTCCTGACCCTCACCCTGCCCAAGGCGGAAGAGATCAAGCCCAAGAGCATCAAAGTCGTCAAGAAATAGGCTCTTGACCAAGGAGGCCGCCGACTCGGATCGGCGGCCTCCTTTTTTTGTTGCCGCAAAAAGAACAGGCCCCCTGAATCCAGGGGGCCTGCGTGCGAAACGGTCTCGCGCTCGGACTAGTACTCCGGCATGGGAGCGGGGGCGGCCTTTTCCTTCTCCGGGACGTCGGTGATGAGCGCCTCGGTGGTGAGGATCATGGCGGCGATAGAGGCGGCGTTCTCCACGGCGGAGCGCACAACCTTGGCCGGGTCCATGATGCCCTTGTCGAACATGTCGCCGTAATCCTGGGCCAGCACATCGTAGGCGATGGTGTTCTTGCCCTCGGACACGTGCAGGCGGCGGACGGTCTCGATAACCACGGCGCCGTCCTGGCCCGCGTTCTCGGCGATCTTGCGCATCGGGGCCTGCAGCGCGCGGCGCATGATGGCGATGCCGGTCGTTTCGTCCTCATAGTCGCCAACCATGTCGTCCAGCGCCGAGATGGCGTTGATCAGCGCCACGCCGCCGCCAGGAACCATGCCCTCTTCGACGGCCGCGCGGGTCGCGGACAGAGCATCCTCGACGCGATGCTTCTTTTCCTTCAGCTCGGTCTCGGTGGCCGCGCCGACGCGAATAACAGCCACGCCACTCGCCAACTTGGCCATGCGCTCCTGCAGCTTCTCACGGTCATAGTCGGAGGTCGTGGTCTCGATCTGGGCCTTGATCTGATCAATGCGGCCCTTAATACCCTTCTCGGAGCCCTTGCCCTCGATGACGGTGGTCTCGTCCTTGTTGGCCACGACACGGCCGGCGCGACCCAGGTCATTGATGGTCACGGTATCCAGTTTGCGGCCGATCTCGTCGCTGATGACGGTGCCGCCGGTGAGGATCGCGATATCTTCCAGCATGGCCTTGCGGCGATCGCCGAAACCGGGCGCCTTGATCGCGAGGCAGTTCAGCATGCCACGCAGCTTGTTCAGCACCAGGGTCGCCAGGGCTTCGCCCTCAACGTCCTCGGCGATGACGACCAACTCGCGGCGGCCGATCTGGACCAACTTTTCCAGAATGGGGACGATATCGGAGACGGCCGAGATCTTTTTGTCGGTGATCAGCAGATAGGGATCCTCAAGGTTGGATTCCATGGTCTCGGGGTCGGTGACAAAGTAGGGCGAGATGTAGCCACGGTCCATCTGCATGCCGTCCACATACTCGGTCTCGAAAGCCAGACCCTTGGACTCTTCGACGGTAATGACGCCGTCCTTGCCCACTTTTTCCATGACGTCGGCAATGATGTTGCCGATCTCGACGTCCGCGGCCGAGTTGGCGGCGATGTGCGAGATGTCGTTCTTGGTCTTGACTTCGCGAGCCTGGCTCTTGATCGCCTCAACCACGGCGCTGCTGGCCTTCTCGATGCCGCGCTTGAGGAGCATGGGGTTGGCGCCGGCGGCGACGTTCTTCAGGCCCTCGACCACCAGGCTGTGGGCCAAAACGGTAGCGGTGGTCGTGCCATCGCCAGCGATATCGTTGGTCTTGGTGGCCGCTTCCTTCAGAAGCTGAGCGCCCATGTTCTCATACGGATCGGCCAGCTCGATCTCCTTGGCCACGGTGACGCCGTCGTGGGTCACGGTGGGGGCGCCGAATTTCTTGTCCAGGGCAACGTTGCGGCCCTTGGGGCCCAGGGTGGTGCTGACCGCGGTGGCCATGATATCGATACCGTTCTTCAGGGAGCGACGCGCTTCCTCAGAGAACCTCAACTGCTTAGCCATGTTACTGTATCCTCCTTAGAATATCAGAAAGTGAGATTGCAAGCGGGCTCGTCAGGGTTAGCCGACGATCGCGAGGATGTCCTTTTCAGTGGAGATGAGATAAGTCTTGTCGCCCACCTTGTACTCGGTGCCAGCATACTTGGCGTAGACGACCTTGTCGCCGACCTTGACTTCCATCGGGGCGCGGGTGCCATTATCCAACAGCTTGCCCGGGCCAGCCGCCACCACGATACCTTCCTGGGGCTTTTCCTTGGCGGTCTCGGGGACATAGATACCAATCGCGGTCTTTTCCTCTTTGTCGACGGGCTCGATCACGACGCGATCAGCCAATGGCTTGAGATTGACGGACATCTCGGTCTACCTCCTTGTGGTTTCTTCTCTTTTTTGTGTTAGCACTCTTTTGGACTGAGTGCTAATCCGCCGGTAATTATACTCATTTACGCCCCGTTGTCAAGTCCCATTTTAGCACTCTCGGGGGTGAGTTTGCTAAATCCCGCGCGCCGCCGCCGAACTCGGGATCTCGGGCCATTTGACTCTGCGTGGATATGGTGCTAGAATAGCCCCATCTCGATGCGGAGCGCTCGGAGAGACCCGATCCCAGCAGATTGGTCATTCTCGTGAGCGCTTTTTGTTACGGAGGATTTTGGTGGGCAAGCAGCAGGTCCGATCGCTTATGGACAGCCGCGCGTGGAGCACGCACAGCGTGCACGCGTTGTGCATGCTGCTCATCGCTGCCCATGAAGGTAAGAAGCCCGGGCCCTAGCGCCTGGGCAGGTTGGCCTGATATAGACACGAACCGAGAGCCAGCTCCCCAGATCGCTTCGCGCGTCTGATAGCACTGGCTCTTTTTGTTTTCCCGGATATGTTGCCCTTTCCCGAGGATAGACGGAGGCCCCGAGATGAGCTTGGACAACTATAGCATAATCGAGTCGACCCTGCGCGAAGGCGAGCAGTTCGTCGGCGCCAATTTCACCACCGCCGAAAAGATTCGCATCGCCGAAAAACTGGACGAGTTCGGCGTGGAGTATATCGAGGTAACCTCGCCAGTCGCCTCGCCAAAAAGCTTTGAGGACGCCAAGACCCTGGCCAAGCTGGGGTTGAAGGCCAAGCTGGTCACCCACACCCGCTGCGCGCTGGAGGACGCCAAGATCGCCATCGATACCGGCGTGAATGGGCTAGACCTCCTGTTCGGCACCTCGTCGTTTCTGCGGCAATTCAGCCACGGCAAGGACATCCCAGCCATCGTGGATACCGCCGTGGAGGTCATCGCTTACGTCAAGTCGCAGGGGCTGGAGGTCCGCTTTAGCAGCGAGGACTCGTTTCGCAGCACGCTCAAAGACCTCTTTCGCGTCTACCTGGCCGTGGACGAGATCGGCGTGGACCGCGTGGGCATCGCCGACACCGTGGGCGTGGCCACCCCACGCCAGGTCTACGAGCTGGTGAGCACGCTGCGCCGCCTGGTCAAGGCCGATATCGAGTTCCACGGCCACAACGACTCGGGCTGCGCCATCGCCAATAGCTTTTCGGCCTTGGAGGCAGGGGCCACCCACGTGGATACCAGCATCATGGGCATCGGCGAGCGCAACGGCATCACCCCGCTAGGTGGGCTGGTGGCGCGCCTCTACGCCACCAACCGGGACAGCGTGCGCAAATACAACCTGCCTGTGCTGCGCGAGCTGGACAACATGGTCGCCGAGATCGTGGGCATCGGCATTCCCTTTAACAATTTCATCACCGGCGCCACCGCCTTCACCCACAAGGCCGGCATCCACGCCAAGGCACTGCTGAACAACCCCGAGACCTACGAGATCTTGAACCCGCACGATTTCGGCCTCACCCGCTATATCTCCATTGCGCACCGGCTGACGGGCTGGAACGCCGTCCGCGACCGCGCGCAACAATTGGGGTTACAACTGAGCGATAACGAGATCAAAGAGGCCACGCAGCATATCAAGGCCGTGGCCGACGAAAAGCCGCTGACTCTGGATGATGTGGACGATATCTTGCGCCGGTGGCTCGATGGCACCCTACACACGGAGGAGACGACAGATGCCGCACACGTTAGCTGAGCTGATCATCGGACACGCCGCCGGCCGCGAGGTCCAGGCGGGCGACTTGGTGGTGGTCAAGGTGGATCGGGCCATGGGCGTCGATTCGCTGACCCCCTCGATCATCGACGTGATGCAAAAAGAGCTGGGCGTGGAGCGCGTCCATGACACGGATCGGGTGGCCGTCTTTGTGGACCACGTGGCCCCCGCCTCCAGCGTCGCCACCGCCGATAACCAGGCCCGCATCCGCAAGTTCGTCGCTGAGCAAGAACTCTGCCACTTTTTCGACGTCGGGCGCGGCGTCTGCCACCAGGTGATGGTGGAAGAGGGGCTGGTCAAGCCCGGCCAGATCGCCCTCGGCTCCGATTCCCACTCTAACAGCTATGGCGCCATCGGCGCGCTGGGCACCGGCATGGGCTCCAGCGACATCGCCCTGGCCTGGGCCAGCGGCCACACCTGGCTACGCGTCCCCGAGACCATCGTGATCGAGGTCAGCGGGCAATTCCAGGGGCGCGCCTCCGCCAAGGACCTCGCCCTGGCCGTGGAAAAGCTCCTGGGCGCCGACGGCGCCGCCTATCGCAGCGTGGAATACCACGGCGTGGACAGCTTTAGCTTGGCCTCGCGGCAGTGCCTCGCCTGCATGTCCACCGAGCTGGGCGCCAAGGCCGGGATCATCCCGCCCTCCGGCGAGGTGGCCGCCCGGTTCCCCGTCCCCGGATGGCTGCGGGTGGAGCCAGGGGCGCGCTATGAGCGCGTGGAGCGCGTGGACCTGAGCGGCCTGCCGCCCAAGGTGGCGATGCCCCATGAGCCGGACAACGTGACCGACGTGGCCCTCTTGGACCGCACCCCGGTGGACGTGGTCTTTCTCGGCACCTGCACCAACGGCCGCGTGGAGGATATCCACATCGCCGCCTCGATCCTGGGCGGGAAGAAAGTGGCCGCAGGCGTGCGCATGATCGTCGTCCCCGCCTCCAGCGAGGTGCTCACCGACACCATGAAGGACGGCAGCCTGCTGGCGCTGATGGAAGCCGGAGCGACCGTGGGCACCCCCGGCTGCGGCCCCTGCATCGGGCGGCACATGGGCGTCCTGGCGGCGGGCGAGGTCTGCCTCTCCACCGGCAACCGCAACTTTCGCGGGCGCATGGGCTCGCCGGAAGCGTTCATCTATGTGGCCTCCCCCGCCACCGCGGCGGCCACGGCCCTCACCGGCATCATCACCGATCCGAACACGATATAGGAGCGCATAAATGGCAAGGGTTTGGGTTTTTGGCGAGAATGTCGATACGGACCAGATCGTGCCCGGACGGTACGCTCCCTATATGACCTCGGAGGCCGAGCTGGGCAAGTACCCCTTCATCGAGCACCGTCCCGAGTTTGCCAAGCAGGTCAAACCGGGCGATATCATCGTGGCGGGCAAGAACTTTGGCTGCGGCTCCTCCCGCGAGTATGCCCCCAAGGCGCTCAAGGTGGTGGGCGTGGGCGCCATCATCGCGCCGAGCTTTGCGCGCATCTTTTTCCGCAACGCCCTCTCGCTGGGGTTGCCCCTCTTCCAGGCGGACCTGACCTCCGCGCTGCAAGATGGCGAGATCGTCGAGCTGCGCCTGGACGATTACCAGATCGTGACGCCCCATGGCGCCTACAGCCTGCCCAAGCCGCCGGATTTCGTCCGCGAGATTTGGGCCGAGGGCAACTTGGTGCAATACTACCGGCGGCACGGTCGGTTCCCCGGCCAGGAGCGCGCCTGATGGCCCCGCGCATCGGCGTCCTGCCCGGCGACGGCATCGGCCGCGAGGTGACCCCCTGGGCCGTGAAAGCCCTGCAAGCCACCGGCCTGGATTGGGAGTTCGTGCAAGCCGAGGTGGGCTGGGAGTGCTTCCAGCGGCAGGGCACGGCGCTGCCCGAGGCCACCGTGGAGCTGCTGGGAACCTGCGCCGCGGCGCTGTTCGGCGCGGTCTCGTCGCCCTCGCACAAGGTGCCGGGCTACCGCAGCCCCATCGTCGCCATGCGGCGGCAGTTCAACCTGTACGCCAACCTACGCCCCGTGGTCTCGGCGCCCATCGCTAGCTCGCGGCCAGGCATCGATCTGCTCCTCGTGCGCGAAAACACCGAGGGGCTCTATGTGCAGCGCGAGCGCAGCGATGGCGAGACCGCCATCGCCGAGCGGGTCATCACCCGCGCCGCCTCGGAGCGCATCGGGCGGCTGGCCTGCCAGCTCGCCGCCGGGCGCCGCCAGCACCTGACCATCGTGCACAAGGCCAACATCCTGCCCGAGACCTGCGGGCTCTTTCGCGACGCGGTGCGGCGCGAGGCCGCCGATTTCCCCGGCCTCGCCATCGACGAGGTGCTGGTGGACACCATGGCGCTGCGCCTGATCCGCGACCCGGAGAGCTTTGATGTGGTGGTGACCACCAACCTCTTTGGCGACATCCTCACCGATGAGGCGGCCATGCTGGTGGGCGGGCTCGGGCTGGCCCCCGCGGGCAACATCGGCGACCGGATCGCCATTTTCGAGCCGGTGCACGGCTCCGCCCCCGACATCGCGGGCCAGGGCATCGCCAACCCCAGCGCGGCGATGCTCAGCGCGGGGATGCTGCTGGACTATCTCGGCCAGGCCGAGGCGGGGGCGCGCGTGCGAACGGCCGTGTTCGCCGCCCTGCAAGCCGGACACCTCACGCCCGACCTGGGCGGCACGAGCACCACCGCAGAGGTGGGCGATTTCATCCTGAACCAGATCACAAACGGATAGAAGGAGAACATACCATGACCGGAACTTGTCCCGATTGCGACGCCGAGATCACCTTGGAAGGTGTGGTGAAAGGCGAGTTGGTCGTCTGCCCCGATTGCGGAGTCGAGCTAGAAGTCGTCAGCGTGGACCCGCTCGAGTTCGAGCTGGCCCCGGAAGAGGAAGAGGATTGGGGCGAATAATTCGCGCCCCGCACGAGCAACCACACACTGGAGATCACCGATGAAAGTAGGCATCCTGTATTCCCGCGCGCGCGTGGAAGAGAAACTGCTGATCGAGGCTCTGGAGAGCCGCGGCGTCAGCTATGACCTGATCGACGACCGCGAGCTCATCATGGACATGGGAAAAAGCAGCCTGAGCTATGATGTGATCCTGGAGCGCTGCATCAACCATTCCCGCGCCCTCTATGCGCTGCGCATCCTCCAGGACTGGGGCATCCCCACCGTCAATACACACGAGGTCGCCATGACCTGCGGCGACAAGCTGCTCACCACCAGCGCGCTGATCCGCGCCGGCGTGCCCTCGCCGCGCACCCTGGTGGCCTTCACCTCGGAATCGGCGCTGCAAGCCATCGAGCAACTCGGCTACCCCGTGGTGCTCAAGCCGGCTGTGGGCTCCTGGGGGCGGCTCCTTTCCAAGATCAACGACCGCGAGGCCGCCGAGACGGTGCTGGAGCACAAGGAAGTCCTGGGCAGCTATCAGCATTCGATCTTTTACATCCAAGAGTACGTCCGCAAGCCAATGCGCGACATCCGCGGCTTTGTGGTGGGCGACGAGACCATCTGCGCGATCTACCGCGACTCGTCCCACTGGATCACCAACACCGCGCGCGGCGGCCAGGCCTCCAATTGCCCGGTGACGCCCGAGCTGAACGCGCTCTGCGTGGCTTCTGCCAAGGCGGTGGGCGGTGGAGTGCTGGCCGTGGACGTGCTGGAAGACCCCGACCGGGGCTACCTGGTGAGCGAGGTCAACTATACCATGGAGTTCCGCAACAGCATCGCCACCACCGGCGTGAACATCCCCGACCGCATGATCGATTATGCGCTCCAGGTCGCCAAGAACGGCGGAGCCAGACGATGATCCCGCTGCTTGCGTATGGGGTGAACACGAGGTTCACCCCTACTCCGACACCGGTAGGGGCGAACCTCGTGTTCGCCCTCCTTGTGTTTGCCCTCCTCGCGCCCGCCCGATGCCACGGAGCCGGCCATGCCCATTAACCCCGAAGCCCTGCTCCAAGAGATGCTGGAAACCCCCAGCCTCTCCGGCCAGGAGCGGGCGGTCGCCGAGCTGCTGGTGCGCCGGATGGGCGAGATCCCCGGCATGCGCGCCTGGCGGGACGAAGCGGGCAACGCCGTGGGCGTCCTGGGCGATGGGCCGGAGGACATCGTGCTGCTCGGCCACATGGACACCGTGCCCGGCGACATCCCCGTCCGCCGCGAGGGCGACCTGCTCCGTGGCCGCGGCGCGGTGGACGCCAAAGGTCCGCTGGCCACCTTTGTCTCGGCGGTGGCGCAGGCGGGGCCGCAGCCCGGCAAGCGCTTTGTCATCATCGGCGCGGTGGAGGAGGAGGCCCCCAGCTCGGCTGGCGCGCGGCACATCGTGGGGCGCTACCGCCCCGCCGCGGCCATCATCGGCGAGCCCAGCGACTGGGACCGCATCACGCTGGGCTACAAGGGCAGCCTGGTGGCGCAATACACCGTGGCGCGGGCGGGGGAGCACTCCTCCGGCCCCAACGCCAACGCCGCGGAAAAGGCCGTGGATTTCTGGATTCGGGCCCGCGACTATGCCGCGAGCTGGAACGGCGGGCAGCCCCGCTCCTTCACCACGCTGGACCCCGCCCTGCGCGCCATCTGGAGCGAGGACGACGGGCTGTTCAACCACGCCACGGCGCTCATCTCTTATCGCGTGCCCCTGGAATGCTCCTTGGCCGAGCTGAAAGGGGCGATGCCAACCTGGTTCGACGAGGGTCAGCTCACCATCGTCAGTGCGGAGGAGCCCTTCAAGGCCGAGCGGAACACAGCACTGGTGCGCGCCTTCTTGGAGGCGATCCGCCAGGAGGGCGGCAAACCACGGTTTGCCCTCAAGCACGGCACCTCGGACATGAACATCGTCGGTCCGGCCTGGGGCTGCCCCATGCTGGCCTATGGTCCCGGCGACTCGAACCTCGACCATACCCCCCACGAGCACATCAGCCTGGCCGAGTACCGCCGGGCCATCGCGGTGTTGAGCCGAGTGCTTGTGTCGCTGGCGCAATAGGATTCTGACCAGATTTGATCTTGGACCAATTTGGTGTATAATGGGATTGTAAAGACGTTGCACAGGACGAGTAGCCGCGCGGCCGCTCCAGGGAGAAGGGGTCATGACTGCAAGCCCCTTCAGCACAAGCGCAGCGAAAACCACCTGTGCCGGAACAACCGCCGGCGGCAGTTGTTCTAGGTCGAGCGCCGGAACGGCACCCAGTGCCCAGTATGGCGCTACGGAGGCACCCGTTAACGGCCACAACGAGGTCAGGGCTCCGCGCATGGGCTCCATGCCGCCCTGACAAGTTGGGTGGAACCGCGTGAGGTCATGCCTCTCGGCCCGATAGCCGAGAGGCTTTTTTTATTTGGAGGAGGGCACCATGTCAGAGCATCAGCAAGCACCCGATCTGGAGCGCATGCGCCATTCCGCATCGCACGTCATGGCCGAGGCCGTGCAAGAGATCGTCCCTGGCGCCAAGCTGGGCATCGGCCCGGCCATCGACACCGGCTTCTATTACGATTTCGACCTGCCGCGCCCCCTGACTCAGGAGGATCTGAAGGCCATCGAGGAGCGCATGGCCGAGATCATCAAGGGGCGTTACCCCTTCCAGCGCACCGAGGTCACCCGCGAGGAAGCGCTCAAGCTCTTTGCCGATCAGCCCTACAAACAGGAGTTGATCCGCGAGCTGCCGGAGGACGAGGTTATCTCGGTGTACAAGCACCACAACTTTATGGACCTGTGCCGCGGCCCCCACGTGGAGCACACGGGACAGGTCCCCATGAAGGGGATCAAGCTGCTCAACATCGCCGGGGCCTACTGGCGCGGCGACGAGAAGCGCCCCATGCTGCAACGGATCTATGGCGCGGCCTTCCCGAACCGCCAAGAGCTGGACAACTATATCCACTTTCTGGAAGAGGTGGAGCGCCGCGACCATCGGCGCCTGGGCCAGGAGCTGGACCTCTATAGCATGCACGAGCTGGGCGGCCCCGGGCTGGTCTACTGGCATCCCAAGGGCGCGCTGATCCGCGAGACCATCGAGAACTTTTGGCGGCAGGAGCACCGCAAGCGCGGCTATGATCTCGTGTACACGCCGCACATCGGCAAGCTTGATCTCTGGAAGACCAGCGGGCACTGGGGCTTTTATCGCGAGAGCATGTATGCCCCCATGGTGGTGGACGATGTGGAGTACTTGCTCAAGCCCATGAACTGCCCCTTCCATATCCTGATGTACAACACGCGGACGCACAGCTATCGCGAGATGCCGATGCGGTGGGGCGAACTGGGCACGGTCTATCGCTACGAGCGCTCCGGCGTGCTGCAAGGCATGTTGCGCGTGCGCGGCTTTACGCAGGACGACGCCCACATCTTTTGCCGTCCCGACCAACTGGAAAACGAGTTGGTCAGCGTCATCGAACTGGCCCGGTTCATGTTGCAGACCTTTGGCTACAAGGAATACGACATCGAGCTATCGGTGCGCGACCCGCTCAACAAGGCCAAATACGTCGGTGACGATGCCAGTTGGGAGATGGCCGAGACGGCGCTGGTAAACGCGCTGCACGCCACCAACCTCGCCTACAAGCGCGTGGAAGGCGAGGCCAAGTTCTACGGCCCGGCCATCGACATCAAGGTCAGGGACGCGCTGGGCCGCGGCTGGCAGGGCCCTACCATCCAGGTGGACTTTAACGAGCCGGAACGCTTTGACGTCAACTATGTGGGCGAGGATGGGCAGCCTCACCGCGTGGTGATGGTCCACCGCACCGTGGTCGGCTCCATGGAGCGCTTTGTCGCCGGGCTGATCGAGCACTATGCCGGGGCTTTCCCGGTGTGGCTGGCCCCGGTGCAAGCCACGGTGATCCCCATCGCCGACCGGCACAACGACTATGCCTGGGAAGTGGCCAAGCGGCTCAAAGCTGAAGGCTTCCGCGTCGAGGTGGATGACCGCAGCGAGCGCATGAACGCCAAGATCCGCGACGCGCAGATGCAAAAGGTGCCCTACATGCTGGTGGCCGGGGATCGCGAGGCCGGCGAGGGCACGTTGGCGGTGCGCCGCCGTGACGGGCAGAACCCTGGCACGATCTCGGTGGACGCCTTCCTGGAGATGTTGCGCGGCGACGTGGCGAGCAAAGTCATCTTTTGAGGCGCGGCAACGGCGCTTGCAAAATCGGTTGTGTTATGCTAGAATAGCCAACCATGAAGCAGCCTTGGATGCCTCAAGAACGTCAGGTTGGCGATAGCGACACGCTGCAGATCTCGGACCCCGCCGGGTCCCGAGAATCGGTGCTGCTTCTATGTAACTGAAAGCCAAGAGGATGGGCTGGCAGGCTGCGCGGCGATACAGGCCGACCGCAGCTCTCCAGCCCATCAATGTTTCTACGATACAAGCATCCCCTCGCAACGGTAACGTGGAAAGGAGCACAATCGACTTGGCAGAGCGAGCAGCCAAAACCGCGACCCCGCCAAAGAAACGGGGCGCCAAACTCATTCTGACGGATATTATCGGCGTTTTGCTCATTATCCTGGCCCTGTGGCTGCCCCCCGTGGCCCTCGGAAAACGGGTGCTGCGCCTGGGCTACCCCTCGATCGGCAAGGACGGCGGCATCATCGCGGCCGACAACGGGGCGGCGCTGAGCATCGCGGCGGGCAACCTGAGCAAGACGCTCAAGATGCGCATGCAAACCCTGGTCCCCGGACAACAGACCGAGGACACCGAGGCCGTGGAGGCCATGAAGACGCTGCCCACCCGTGTGGACGCCGTCGGCCCCTACTATACCTTCGAGGCCTATGGCCCGCAGCCCAACGAGGCCATCCTGGTGCTGCCCATCCCGGAGGCGGCGAACCCCGACCTGCTGGACCTCTACACCTGGACGCCCAAGGGGTGGGCCTGGACGCCCTGCGACGTGTTGGGCGCCGACGGTCGGGTGGAAGCAAACCTGGCCGAGCTCCCGCGGGTGGCCGTGCTGGCCCAGGACAAGACGATGGGCCCCAGCGTGTCCGCCTACCTCTCTCGCTTTGGCGCGCCTACGACCGAAACCATGGCCCTGATGAGCGAGATCAGCCCCGATGGCGCCTACGTGCAAGACACCGGCGCCCTCGGCGGCCTCGCCGAGGTAGCCGACACCAACGCCGCGCAGACCAGCGCGATCCTGCCCACGCTCAGCAACGTCTATGAGGGCGTCGTGCGCAGCGATTGGGTGGATAACCTGCTGATCGACGAGCCCATGCTCCAGTCCCATGTGGCCACCGTGGTGGATTGGGTCACTGGCGGAGGCTATGACGGCGTCAACCTGGCCTATTCCGGCGTGGACCCGGCCCTCCGCGAGGACTTGACCCGTCTGGTGGAGACGCTCGCGGACCAGTTGCACGCGCAGAACAAGCTCCTGAGCATCCAGGTCGACCGCCCGACCCAGGTCTCTGAGGACGAGTGGACCACGGGCGCCTATGACTGGATTCGCCTGGGGCGCGCCGTGGATACCTTCCGCGTCCCCACGCTCCTCGACCCCGCCGCCTATATTCAGGACGGGCAGATGGAGAGCCTGCTGACCTGGGCCACCCGCCAGGTGGATCGCAGCAAGATCCAGGTGGTCATCTCCACCTATAGCCGCGATATGGCCGGCAGCTCGGTGCAGGATCGGCCCTACGTCGAGGCGCTGGCCGACGCCAGCCAGGTGATGCTGCAAAACGCTTCCTACACGGTGGAGGCCGGCGCGCCGCTTTCGGTGCAACTGGCCCACCTGCTGGATTCGGCAGGCATCCAGTTCGACGAGGCCAGCCGGAGCCACTGGTTCGCCTATCGCGACGCGGCGGGCCAGGCGCACACCGTCTGGCTGGAGAACGCCTCGAGCATCGCCCGCAAGCTGGAGATCATCTCCCAGTTCCAGTTGCAGGGCGTGACCATGGAGCACCTGCTGGGCGAGCAGAACGACACCCGCATCTGGGACGTGCTGGCCAACTTTCAGGATGCTTGTCTGGAACAGGTCCAGTGCGATTTCTCTGTGGTTTATACCCTGCAGAACGAGCAGGGCGCCCAGGTCGCTCAACAGGTCGTCTCGCTGAGCGGTCCGCAGGCCGCCCAACCCGCGGCTCTGGCGCCGCAGATCTCGGGCGCTCCTGGCCTTAGCTCGGCGCAGGCGCAAGGCGAAGGGTCCGCGGTCGGGGTCGTGATCGAAGCCCCCGAAGCGCCGGGCAAGTACATCCTGGCCGCCGCGATCGGCCCTGCCGATGGGCAGAGCACGCCGGTGCCCGGCATCCAGGTGGTCTTCGAGGTGCCCTCGCCGACGCCCACGCCCACCAACACGCCCACCAACACGCCTACCCACACGCCCACCTATACACCCACGCCCACGGATACGGCGACCTTTACGCCGACCCACACGCCGACGGTGACCAATACGCCGCTGCCGGTGACGCCCACGCCCAAGCCAGTGGCGCGCTCGGTTTCCGGCACGGGCTTTGGCTATGGCATCCAGGCCGACATGATCACCGATGGCGATCATGGACGCATCCTCGGCGCCGTGCAGCAGATCGGCTTCCGCTGGGTCAAGCAGCAAGTGGAATGGTTCCGCTATAACCCCGGCCCTGGACAATACGACTGGGGCGCGCTGGACCGCATCGTGGATAGCTGCAACGCGGCGGGCATTAACGTCATGTTCAGCGTCGTGAAGGCTCCCCGCTGGGCCCGTCCTGCGGGGGATACGGACGAGGGGCCGCCTTCCGACCCCAACACCTATGGCACCTTCATGCGCGAGCTGGCCGCCCGCTACAAGGGCCGCGTCAAGGCCTACGAGATCTGGAACGAGCAGAACCTCTACTACGAGTGGGGCGGGCTCGGCGGCAAGCTGAACGCCGGACGCTACGTCGAGCTGCTCAAGGCCGCCTATCGCGGGGTCAAGGACGGGGACCCGGGCGCCATCGTCATCTCGGGCGCGCTCACGCCCACCGGCGTCAGCGACGGCAATATCGCCATCGACGACCGGACCTACCTGGAGCAGATGTACCAGGCGGGGATGAGGAACTATTGCGACGCCGTTGGCGCGCATCCCAGCGGCTACAATAACCCGCCCGACGCGGATTGGCGCACCTATTCGGACCCCACCGCCGCCTTTGGCGCCAGGGGACACCCAAGCTGGTTCTTCCGCGGCACGGTGGAAAGCTACTACAACATCATGTCCAAGTATGGCGACGGCGGGAAAAAGATCTGGATCACCGAGTTCGGCTGGGCCTCGGTTCAGGGGCTCGGCGTGCCTCCCGCCCGGGGCTACGAGTACGCCGCCGACAATACCGAAGACGAGCAGGCGCAGTATATCGTCCGCGCCTACCAGATGGGCCGCAACTATGGCTTCGTCGGGGTCATGTTCCTCTGGAACCTGAACTTTGGCCCCGTCTCGGGCGCGAGCGACGAAAAGGCCGCCTTCGGCATCGTCCGGCCCGACTGGGGCGCGCGGCCGGCCTTCGCCGCGCTGGCGAACATGCCCAAATAGGCGCCCCGGCTCTCCGCATCTCCTCACCATCGAGCACGGGCTGCGGTTGCCCGTGCTCGATGACTTTTCGAAACACGACGTAGAACCAAGGAGGATATCCATGCCAAACAAAGGTCTGGCAAGCTCCAAGCCCTGGATGCTCGCCCTGGCAGCCCTGCTGCTCCTGGTGGGTGCCGGGGGCCTGCTCTGGGCCTGCGCCCCCTCGCCCGAGGTCGCCGTGGAGGTCGCTACCCGGACGCCCAAGCCATCCTTCACGCCAACCGTGGCGGCTCAAGCGCCGACGGCCACGCTGCCGCTGCCCACCGCAACGATCGTTCGCGCGGCGGAGCAGGCCACGAACACAATAGTTATCGCCAATACGGCGACGTCGACGGCGACCGCGCTGCCGCCGACCGACACGGCCGTGCCGCCCACCGTGACCAACACACCCGTCCCGCCCACGTCGACGCCGGTGCCCGCCACGGACACGCCAGCGCCGACCGCCACGCCGTCCCCGCCCCCGGCCAAGTCCTTGCGTATGAACTCGCCCGAGTATGGGATGCAGGCCTTCCTCTGGTGGCGGCCCGAGGTCGCCAGCCGCGACATGGGGGCCATTCACGACGCCGGGTTCACCTGGATCAAGCAGGACTTTGCCTGGCGCGAGATCGAAGGCACGGGCAAGGGGCAATTCGACTGGAGCCGCACCGACTGGATCGTCTCCGAAGCCAACAAGCTGGGGATCGACCTCATGGTGCGGGTGGATCGGCAGCCCTATTGGGCGCGCGCCAGCGAGGCCGAGAACGGCCCGCCGGACAAGTATCAGGACCTGGCCGACTTTTGCTTCGCGCTGGCCAGCCGCTATCAGGGCCGCATCCGCGCCTACGAGATCTGGAACGAGCCCAACCTGGCCCGCGAATGGGGCGGCCAGCCCCCCGACCCGGGCGCCTACGTCAAGCTGCTCAAGACAGCCTATGCCGCCATCAAGCGCGCCGACCCCAACGCCATGGTCATCAGCGCGGGGCTGACCCCCACCGGCACCTGGTCCAACGAAGCCATGCCCGATGACGTCTACCTGGACAACATGTACCAGGCCATGGGCGGCAATAGCAACGGCTACTTTGACGTGCTGGGCGCGCACGGGGCGGGCTACAAGGCGCCCCCCGAGATGAGCCCGGACGAGGTGGCCAGCAACCCCGCCTATGGCGGGCATCGCATCTTTTGCTTCCGCCGCGTGGAGGACCTGCGCAACATCATGGTCAAGTATGGCGACGGCAACAAGCAAGTGGCGCTGCTCGAGTTCGGCTGGACCAGCGACCCGATTCACGAAGCCTACGCCTGGCATCGCGTGTCGGAGGAGGAAAAAGCCGATTACCTGGTGCGCGCCTACAAGTGGGCCAAGGAGAACTGGTCGCCGTGGATCGGGCTGATGAACCTCATCTTTTTTGCCAACCCCGACTGGACCGAGCAGAACGAGGAATACTGGTGGGCCGTCACCGAGCCAGGCTATCCGGAACTCAAGCCGCGACCGGCCTATAACGCGCTCAAGGCGATGCCCAAGTAGAGCGGGGCGTCAAGCAAAAGCGGGGGAGATCATCCCCCGCTTTCTTTATCCTCCGGAGCCCAGGGGAACTGAGTTGGCTCCCCGCGAGAGATGAACGCCTTGATCTGGCGCTGGAGCTGGCTGCGTGGCACCAGGATGCGGCGCCCGCACCCCAAGCACTTCAGGCCGATATCGGCGCCCAAGCGGACCACGCGCCATTCGTCGCTGCCGCAGGGGTGTTGCTTGCGCAGCTTGACGACATCATCCATGCGAATATCCAGCACCATGCTCCGCTCCCCATGATTCCATCCTGTTGCGCTGATTATAGCATGGCCCCGGCGATCTGTCCACCCTTGCGCTGCCTGGCCCGAGCAGGGCTTTACCTTTCGGCCGAGCCCGTGTATAATGATCGGTGAGATCACCAACCGACCAGCAAGCCCCGCCCAAGCGGGCGCGGCCTTGGACATAAAGAGGAGCTATCCTGCATGCCTGTCGAAATCACCTGGTATGGACATTCCTGCTTTCGCATGATGAGCCGCGGCGAGCCTGCGGTGGTCACCGACCCGTATGAGGATACCGTCGGCTACACGCTGCCCAGCCTGCGCGCTGATATCGTCACCGTCAGCCACGACCACCGCGACCACAACAACCACAAGGCAGTGCGCGGGCGGCCCCACGTGATCTCTGGGCCGGGCGAATACGAGATCGGCGGCGTGTTCATCACCGGCATCTCGACCTACCACGATCGCGCCCAAGGCGGCGAACGCGGCAAGAACACCATCTATCTGCTCGAGTTCAGCGACCTGAAGGTGCTGCACCTGGGCGATCTGGGCCACGTTCCCGCCCAGGCGCAGGTGGGCGACCTGGGCACCGTGGACGTGCTCTTTGTCCCCGTTGGCGGCGGCCCCACCATCAACGCCGCGCAAGCGGCCGAGGTGGTGAGCCTGATCGAGCCCAAGGTCGTGATCCCCATGCACTACAAAACTGACCTGGTCAAATTCGAGCTCGATCCGGTGGACAAGTTCCTCAAAGCCATGGGCGTCGAGTCCGTCAAGCCCCAGGAGCTCTTCCGCGCCAGCAGCGCCGAGCTGGGCGAGGAGACCCAAGTCGTCTTGTTGGAGTACAAGCAATAGGAGGCAAGGCATGAAGCGAGTGCATCGCACCTGGATCCTGGCCGTGCTCTTGTTGGTGCTTTCAGGAATTGCCGCGTGCCAGGACTCCACGCCGACTCTGCCCGCATCATCGGCCGCGGACGCTCAATCGCATGTGGATCAGGGGCGGGCGTATATGGACCAAAGCAAGCTGACCGAGGCCGCCCAAGAATTCGAGGAAGCCGTCAAACTGGCCCCCGAGATGGTGGAGGCGCACTTCCGCCTGGCCAACGCCTACACCCAATTGGGCCGCCTGGAGGATGCCGAGAAGCATTTCAAGGAGGCCCTGCGGCTCGACCCCAACTCGGCGGATGCCCTCTCCAATCTGGGCGTGGTCTATTACGAGCAAAACCGTTTCGACGAAGCGGCTGACCAGTTCAGGCGCGCCCTGGCGCTCAAGCCCGATGACCCCGAGATCCTCTACAACTTGGGCGGCGTCTATGTGCAGCAGGAAAAGCTGGATGAAGCCATCGCTCAGTTCAAGAAGGGCATCGAGGTCAACCCCGGCCAGCCCGAGCCCTACTTTGGGCTGGGCAACGTGTACAAGCTTCAGGGCAAGAAAACCGAGGCCATCGAGGCCCTGAACAAGTTCCTGGAGCTGGACCCCAACTCGCAATGGCGGGCCATGGCCGAAGGCCTCCTCGCCGAGCTCAAGGCAGGAAACTAGCTCATCCACCCAGCTCTGCGCAGCCTCTCGCTGACGAAAGGGGGTCCCGGTGCTTGGCTCGGATCTACTGGTCACCCTGGGCATCATCTTTTTGGTGGCGCTGTTCGGATCGTTCGTGCGCAGCTCGGTCACAGACCGCTGCCTGAAGGATTTTGACGAGTTCCAGATCACGGTGGAGAAAAAGAACGGGCGGATCATCTGGGGCATCCTGCACCTGGAATCCACGGGCATGGAGCTCGAATATACCAGCAACGTCGCGGACACGGCGCATATCGAGACCAGTTACCTGCTCTATAAGGACGAGTACAAGGACCTCCAGGCGATCTATCGCTATGCGGATGAGCTGACCCCCAGCGGCGTGCGCCGCCGGGAGCGCGACCTGGCGCGGAGCTTTCATCCCGGGCCGGCACGCGTGCTAAGGCGCAAGCTGCGCAACTTTATCAACACCACCACCGATTCGCTTTCCGAGGCCGTGGGCGTCATCGCCGGCCGGGCCAAAAAGCCTGCGGCGCAGTACATCTCGGACACGGGCGAAGCTTATCTCAAGCGCTTAGGCAAAGACCTGATCGGCTATGTGGGCACCAGCTTCGATCCCCTGCTAGAGCACTATGTGGGCGCCAAGGTGGTGGTCGAGGTATTGGAAGCTGGCGTCGCTCGCGAGCATGTCGGCATCCTCAAAGAGTACTCGGCCCAATTCATCGAGATGCTCGACGTCCTCTATCCCCAGGTCCTTTCCCTGGACATCGAGTCCTCCGAGGCGCGGCAGGCTGTGGCCAAGGATATCGAGGTCGGCTTTCAGAATGGCGCCTTTCACGTGGTGAATAACAGCGCCTACCCCCTCCTCTTGCACAGTATCCGCTGTGGGGAGCGCCAGGGGGAAATCAACGCGGTGATTGGCCCAGGCGACGAGATCAAGCTCCAGGCGCTCGAAATGGAGAATGCGCGCACGTCGGAAAGAGCCCAAGTCTCGGTCTTTTTCGAGGGGCTATCCGAACAGGAAGAGGACGAAATGGAGCGCTCGCCGCAGGCCCAGACCCGCCTCCTGGATGTCCTGGAGAACCTGGCCTGCGACACAGTGGACCCCAAAGCGATCCAGTTCGACTTTCGGGTCATCCGGGTGCTGGACATGATCGTGCCGCGAGAGCACGCTTTGGTGCGCCACAAAGCCGAGCGCTACGACCCCAACCGGGTTTTCGGCGAGATCGGCATGGCGCGGCGATGGTCCGACGATGAGGATGACCAGGAGCGCAAGTACCGAGAGGCCCTGCGCAAAAAGCCTCACGATGCCGTGACGGCATTGGGGCTCGCCCGTTTGCTCCTCCGAAAGGGCGATTACGCCGAGGCCAAGGTCATGCTGGAGCACGCCCTGGAGAACAGACAGCGGCTGGTGGACCAAGGACGTTTCGCCGAGCTGGAGCTGGCCCTGGTCAACAAAAAGCTCGCGACGGTGAAAACGGCCCAGCGCGACTGAACGCAGCCCAGCTCAGACGAGGTCATAGAGATCCAGGACTGGGCCATCGGTGCAAGTGCGCCGCGGCCCCTGACGCGTCTGCGTGACGCAGGTCAGGCAGAGGCCCATGCCGCACCCGATCCGCTCCGGATTCCACACCTGCACCAGGCCAGCGCGCCGCCGCACCGGATCGGCCATGATCCGCGCGCCCAACCTCCGATACAACGCCTCCGCGCTGGCCAGGCACACCCCATCGGTCAGCGGCAGCGCTTCCAGCAGCACGCGGTCGAACGCGGCGCTTTCCGCTTCCTCCCGCACCAAAAAGGCCCGATACTCGATCTCCACCGGCAGCAGCTCGGGGGGATAGAGCCGTTCCTGCCGGGCGGACAGGGCAAAGAGCGTCACCTTGACATTCCGCGCCAGCGCCTGCTCGGCGAGGGCCAAGAGCGGGGCGATGCCCATCTCCTGGGCCACCAACAACAGGTGTTGCGCAGCGGGGTCCAGGGTGAACCCATGCCCCAAGGGGCCGAGGAGGTCCAGCGTCGCGTCCAGCGCGGGGACCGCCAGGCCGGCCTGGTCCTGCTCATCCAGCAGGAACGCCACATGCTCGGCGCCGATCTTGTGCAAAGGAACCGCCGCGCGCAGGTAGGGGTCGAAAGACGCGCCACGCAGGGCCATGACGAACTGCCCCGGCTGCGCGGCGCGCGCGACCTCGGGGGCGCGCGCGTGGACCTGCCACACGCCAGGCATCACCTCCAGGCGCGCCGTCACCGGGGCCAGGAAGCGGATCATGGGGCCCCGCCCCCACGGCGCGGCACGCTGGGGCGCGCCCGCTCATCGCCGCAAACCTCGGTGATGAACACATCCAGGGCCAGCTCGGGCTCCACCCGGCCCGTCTTGATCGCCACATCGATGCGTTGCAGCTCGCGATAGATGCCCTGCAGCCGGCCCAGGGAAAAGTTGCGCGCCTGCGCCAACAGCTTGGTGGCGACGAACTCGTGCCGCAAGCCCAGCTCCTTCATAAGCTGGGGCAGCGCAGCCTGTTGCTCCGCCAGCGACTTGGCCTGCAAAAGCAGGCGGAATTGCCGCGCGATCATGGAAAAGACGTAAAGCGGCTCTTTGCCCTCGCCCAAAAGCCCGTGGAATAGACGCATGGCCGCGCTGCCATTCCGCTGGCCCAGCGCGTCCACCATCTCAAAGATGCTCTCCTCCCGCACGGCGCTCACCAGGCGATGCACATCCTCGACCCGCACCCGCTGCTCTGCTCCGGCATAGGCGGCCAGCTTGGCTAGCTCGTTATCCAGCAACCGCAAGTCGTTGCCCGTGGAGAGGGCCAGCTCGTGGACCGCTTGCGCGTCGATCTTGACGCCTTTGGCGCGGGCGCGCTCGGCGATCCACCGCTCCAGATCGGGATCCCGCAACAGCGGAAAGGTCTTCAGCCGCCCAGCGCCTTTCTGCGCGGCCAATTCATACAGGGGATGCTTCGGGGCCACCAGGTCGCTCTCCAGCAGGACCAGATCGGTGGTCTCGGGGAGCTTGGGGATGTAGGCGACGATCTGGGTCAGCAGATCCTTGTCAGACGCCGAGACCGCCCGCCCCTTTTCCCCAGTCGATAGGCGGGCAACCAACCCCTCGACGATCACCAGCCGCCTATCGGATAGAAAGGGCAGGGCGTCGCAAGCGTGGGAGAGGTCCGCCATGGTGAGGGTGCGCCCGTCCAGCGTGTTGGTGTTCAGGTCCACCACCTCGGGGGCGCCGACCTGCCGTTTGAGGGCGGCGATCTCCTCGGCGCTGGAGAAGGTGTCGGGCCCGTGCAAGAGGTAGTACATCTGGATGCCCTAGACCATGTTGACGCGATGGCTGACCAGCCGGCCATTGCCCTGGCGCATCACGCTCTCGATGCGCGCCCCGGCCATCATGGGCGTGGTGGTGATGTTCTCCTGCATCCACAGGCCCAGCGGCTGGGCGAGCATCAGCGCGGCCAGGGCAGCGGTGATGAGGCGAGGAAACCTCTCCTGGCGCGAGCGCGCCTTGCCGCCCAAGGCCGCCAAGGAAAACGTGGCCACCAGTAGGGCGCTGGTCGCCATGTTGGTGCCGCAGCGCGGGTGCACGGCCAGATCGCTTTCGCCGCGCTGCAACCTGGCCAGCGCCTCCAGCGAGGCCGAGGCGATTTCCTCCGTGGAGAGCGCCCCCAACAAGGTAAAGCCCCAGAAATCGCTGCGGCCCAGGATCTGCACGCCACGATGGCGCTCGCTGAGCACATGGATGGTCGCGTGCTCCAGGGCGTGGTTCTGCCGGAGGCGCATGACGAGTGATCTGCCGTTGGCCAAGCTAGGCTCCCTTCGATAGGTGGAACGCTATAGGTACTGCTTCAGCTTGCGGCTCAGCCGGGGATGGCGCAGCTTGCGCATGGCGCTGGCCTCGATCTGGCGCACCCGCTCGCGGGTCACGCCGAACTTGGCGCCCACCTCCTCCAGCGTCAGGATCGTGCCGCCATCCAGCCCGTAGCGCATCTTGAGGCAGAGCCGCTCTCGCAGGGTCAGCGCGTCGAGAATCTCGCCCATCTCTTGTTTGAGCAGGTTGCGCGAAGCCGCCTCGGCCGGCTCGGGGAGCGCATCGTCCTCGATAAAGTCCCCCAAGGGGCTATCTTCTTCCACGCCCACGGGCATCTCGAGCGAGATCGGCTCCTGGGCCACGCGCATCAGCCGGCGGACCTTCTTGACCGCCTTGCGCACCCGGTTCTGCACCGCGAGGTCCAGCGGCTGGCCGGTCTCTTGCGCCCGCGTCAGGGCCTCCCGGTCCGGCAGGGAGAGCATCCCCAGGTGCGCGGCCAGCTCTTCCGGCGAGGGCTCGCGGCCCAGCTTTTGGCACAGGTCGCGCGAAACCTCCATCAGGCGATTCACCGACTCGACCATGTGCACCGGGATGCGAATGGTGCGCGCCTGGTCGGCGATGGCCCGGCTGATGGCCTGGCGAATCCACCAGGTAGCATAGGTGCTGAACTTGAAGCCCTTGCGGTAGTCGAATTTCTTGACGGCCCGCAACAGGCCCACGTTGCCCTCTTGGATCAGGTCCAGGAAACTCATGCCGCGACGGGCATACCGCTTGGCCACGCTGACCACCAAGCGGAGGTTGGCCTCGGCCAGCCGACGCTGGGCCAGATCGCCGCTGCGCGTCTCGTCTTCCAGGATGAAACGCTGCTCCGCATCCAGGCCGTCATGCCGCAGCCGCTCCCTGGCGGCGAGCCCACGCATCACCAGCTCGGCCAGGCGCCTTTCCTCGGCAGCCCGCAGCAGGGGCACGCGCCCGATCTCGCGCAGGTACATCTGCACCGAGTTATCAAAGACGTTGGCCTGGCTCCAGGCGGGCAGCAGCTCGTCATCCGCCGTCGGCTCCGCGCGCACGCGCGCGGCCTGGGCGCCTGGGCGAGCGCGATAGGCTGCCTCGCCGCGGCCCTCCAACGCTTCCCGGCCCTCCAAGCCAGCCGGCCTGTCCGTATCGCCGGAATCCAGCAGGGCGATGCCCATCTCCATCAGAGTGCTGCAGATGACATCGATCTGCGACGCAGCCGCCTCGGAATCCGCCAGGGCAGACTCGATCTCGCGCTGGCTCAGAAACCGCTGGCGAGCCCCTTGCAGGACCAGGCGTTTCAACCGCTCCGCAGAAACGCCGGAGCCGCCGAAGGGGTCCTCCACATCCGGGACTTGGCCCTCCGGCAGATAGAGATCGTCGAGACCCATAGCTCCGCTGCTGTCCATGTTTCGCCCTTTTTTGCTGGTCTGTGCTGCCGCGTCGCCCGCCATACTTCCCCTATACCGCTGGGGTTTCCGCCCTGTAGCCCAGGACGGTGACCTTGCTCAAGGCCTCATCGAGACGTCCCTTGTCTCGGGTGTATTGCATCACCAGCGCCATCCAGCGCTGCCGATCTTCGGCGACCTGATCGCGCTGCGCCTCCTCGTTCAGGTAGCGCAGCTCCAACAAGCGATGCTCCAGATGGGCCTTGCGCAGTTGCAGCGCGCAACGGCTGGCCGCCAGGGTGAGATCAGCCTCCGGCAAAGAGGCCGTGTATTGCAGGAAACTGGAAAACTCGGCCCGCAGCGTGTCCAAAGCCGAGCCAGCTTCCACGCTGTCCAGGTCGAGCAACTCCTCATCCGGCCCCAGGCTCTGCAGGCGGGCCAAAAGCTCGCGATGCCAGGCATCCTGGAAATCCTCCGCGCCCAAAGGGGCCAGGTTCGCTCGCTCCAGCACGCCGTCCATCACCCCTAGCAGCTTGGGGTTCTGCAGCAGCACAAAGATGCAATACTTTTCCACCCCGATCGCCATGCCGGGGAAGCCGGAAAAGCGTCCCTCTTTCCTGGCCGGCTTGGTCACCCGCAGACGGGGGGTTCTGCCCAGCTCTTTTTCCAGCGCGCGCTCGTCCATTTTGACCAGGCGCGCCAGCTTTTGCACATAATGGGCCTGCTCGATGGCGCCGCCGCTTTCGGTGATGACCGGAACGAGGCGATGAACCGCTTCCGCCTTGCCTTGGGATGAACTCAGATCAAGATCGCGGGTCAGGGCCTGGAAATAGTAATCCACCACCGGCAGCGACGACTCGACCAGCCTGGCCCACTCGGCGGCGTCGCTGCGGATGATCTCATCGGGGTCGAGGCCGGTCGGCAAGGTGATGATCTTGATCTCGGTATCCAGGCGGGCCTCGTAATCGACCAAGCCCCTGCTGGTGGGCACGGGGACCGCCTGATAGTCTAAAACCTGCTTGGCCGTCTCCAGGCCGCGCAGGGTGCCCCGGTCTCCCGCAGCATCCGAATCCAGCGCCAGGGCGATCTTTTTGGTCAAGCGCTTCAGGATCTTGAGCTGCGGTTCCGTCAGGGCGGTGCCCATGGAGGCCACGACGTTGCGGATGCCGTGCTGATGCGCCATGAGCACGTCCATGTACCCTTCCACGATCACGGCCAGGCCTTGCTCGCGGATCGCATCTTTTGCTAGGTCTATTCCATACAAAATGCTGCTCTTGTCAAATAGCGGCGTTTGGGGCGAGTTCAGGTACTTGGGCAGCGCATCATCCAGCACTCGCCCGCCAAAGCCCACCACCTGCCCGCGGATATCGCGGATGGGAAAGGTCAGCCGGCCGCGGAAACGGTCATGGTGGCCCCCATCTTCGCGCTCGCTCAGCAGCCCCGCGGAAATGATATCGGGGATGCGATACCCCTTGGCCGTCAGGGCTTGCTCCAGGGCGTGCCACTCGTCGGGGGCATAGCCCAACTGGAAGGCGCCCCAGCTCTCCTGGTTGAGGCCTCGCTTTTCCAGGTAGCGGCGGGCCTGCGCGCCAGCGTTCGATTGGGTCAGCCAATGGTTGAATTGCGCCGCCGCCGCATCGTTGATCTCGGCCAGCAGCGTCATGGCCTTGTGGGCGGTGGCCTCCTGGGGGGTCTGGGGCCTGAGCGAGATGCCCGCGCGCCGCGCCAGCTCCTCCAGCGCCTCTCGGAACTCCAGGTTCTCCCGGCGCATGACAAAGGTGAGGATATCGCCGCCGATGCCACAAGCCCCGAAGCAATGCCAGGTCTTCGAGTCGGGAAAGACGATAAAAGAAGGGGTCTTTTCGCTGTGAAAGGGACACAGGCCCTTATAGTTGCGCCCGGCCTTTTTCAGAGGGACGTATTGACCGATGAACTCGATGATGTCCAGGCGGTCTTTGATCTCGTCAACGACGCTCATGATCCCTTGTTCTCGTCAGCACGCGCTAATCCAACCCACTCAATCGCCACTGTACCTCAACCGCATAGGCCCGGTTCGCTGCCGGATCGGCCAGGATCCCCCGAACCGGCGCCGCTCGCTCCACCCTGGCCGGCTCGCCGCCTTCCTCGATGTCCAAACGGCGCACGCCGCCCACGTCCAGCACGTAGAGCCCCTGCGCCTCGGCATCCCACGCCAGGCCGCGCACCCCGATCAGGGGCCATCCGGCATCCCCCTGGCGGATGTCCTGGACGCGGCCGGTGGCGAGGTCCACCGCGGCGATGGCCCCATATTTGGCCGAGAGCGCATAGGCCACGTAGCAGCGGCCGCCGCGCTCGTCCACCGCGAGCTCCAGAGGGAACCCCAGCCCGCCCAAGGATACTACACTTTGGTACCCGCTGTCAAATGGCGAAAGGAGGGTCAGGGTGCCATCGCCAGCGTTGGCGACGACCAGCCGCTCGGCCATGGCGCTATAGGCGACGGCGTAGGGCGCCTGGCCGACGGCGATCCGCCCCGCCCATCGCCCCTGGCCGACGTCCCATACCGCCAGCTCGTGGCGCCCCGTATCGGCGATATAGAGCCGCCCGTCCACCAGCGCCAGGCCCGCCGGGGCGTCCAGCCCCACGATCTCGCCGACGACCCGCTCCCCGTCCCAGATAGCGACCCGGCCGCGCGCGCGGTCGGAGAGGTAGAGCAGCCCCGTCGCCGGATCCACGGCCAAGCCGTGCACATGGGCCTCCGAGGCGCTGACGGCGATCACGGCGCCGTCTTGCAGGTCCAGCGTCGCCAGCTCGCCCTGCGCCGCCACGTACACGCGCCCGGCGCGGGCATCCACGACGGCGCGCGCGCCGGATGTCCAGGCCCGCTCCGGGCTGGCCTCGCCTGCGGCGGCCACCATGTTCAGATAGTCGCGCAGGATCAGCGGCAGGTACCGGCGCTGCGGCGTCGCCGTGGGGGTGGCGGTCAGCGTGGGCTCGGGCGTAGGCGTGGCCAGCCCCAGCCCCCAGCAGGCCCGCACCGAGACGTCGTCCACATACATGGCCGTGACGCCGCCCTCCCCGTCGTTATAGACGCCGAAATGGAGCCTGACCGCCTGCCCGCGATAGCCATCCAGGGCATACTCGCGACGGAGCCACTGCCGATCATCCGCCCCCACCCACATCACGCTCTCCAGAGGCCCGCCCCCCGTATCGAGCACCTGGGCGTACTGGCGGTCGCCCTGCGCATCCGCCGAGAGGGGGTAATACCAGAAGGAGAGGGTGATCTGCTGCGCCTGGATGGGCAGCGGCACCCATTGCCAGGACTGCGAATAGCTCATCTGGTTGGGCTCGTCCACGATGCCCAGGAGCAGCGACCGCGCTTCCCCGTGGGCCAGCGCCGTGCTATAGCGCGCCGGATAGGCGTCATCGGGGAACACCCAATCCGCGGTCTCTTCAAAGCCGCGGTTGCTTGCCAGTTCGACGCAGATCGGCGTGGGCGTCACCGTCGGCGTCATGCTCGGCGTGGCGGTCATCACCCCGGTGGGCGTCGGCGAGGGGGTCAGGGTGGCCGTCTCGGTGGGCGTGGGCGTGCTGGAGCGCGTCGCTGTGGGCGTGGGCGAGGTCTGCCCCAGGCCGCAGGTCCGCAGCGAGACACCGTCCACATACATGGATGTAGTGCCGCCCTGCCCATCGTTGATCACGCCGAAATACAGCCGGACCTCTTGCCCGCGATAGGGCAGCAGGTCGAACTCGCGGTATTGCCAGGCTTGGGCATCGGTGATCTCGCGCACCAGGCTGCGCAGCGCGCCCCAGTTGGCGTCATAGAGCCGCGCGATCTGCAGGTCGTCGGCCAAATCATCGGAGCGCGGGTAGATCCAAAAGCCCAGGCTCGCCCGCTCCGCCTCGGCGGGGATCCAGAGCGACTGCCAGGCGGAGGAATAGATAGCGGCATTGGCCCCATCCACGATGCCCAGGCGCAGGCCCTGGCCGCCCTCCTGGGCCTGCTCGACGGAATAGGCCGCGCGGCTGAGCTGCCAGCCCGCCGCCAGCTCGAAGCCGCCGTTCTCCACCTGCTCGACGCAGGGGAGCGTGGGGGTGGGCGTCGGCGGCGTGCCGATGGCCGTCGGCGTGCGGGTGGGGGTCCGGGTCGGCGTCGGCGGGGCCACGCGCACCGGCGCCGCCTCCAGCAGGCCTGGGATGGCGGCATTGCTAGCCGTGGCGCTCACCTGGTTATAATAGGTGCCCCCCACCCCGGCCGCCTGCGCCGCGAACACGATCCTGAGCTGGCTGGGCACGACGGGCGTATCCTTGGCCAGGTCGCGCACCGAGTCGTATTGCCAATGGTGCTCGCCATTGGGATAGATCCAATCCCACACCCACCAATCGCCGCTGGGGTCCACCAGCTCGTAGGGACACACGCCCAGTATCTCGGGCCAATAGCGCCAGTAATCGCGAAAGGCCCGCGAGATATAGTCGGCGCGGTTCCCTTCGTTCATCTCGGGATAGCCCTCAAAGACAAAGGTGTTCTGCCCCAGCGCATAGCCGGTCTCGGTGAGCAGCACTTGGACACCAGACCGTCCGTGGGCGGCCAGTCGCTCCAGCTCCAGGAGGTAGCTATCGATGGTGGCGTCTTTATAGGACGCCGAGCCGTCGTGGATGTTGTACTCGGGCGGGTGATTGCCAGGATAGGGGTGAGAGGCCCAGACATCGAACGATTGCAGCGCGCCGGGGACCGTGGCCATGGCGTCCAGGTACGAGAGATAATAATAGTTCCCGCCCGGAGATAGGGCGCCATTGAGGATGCGGATGCGCGGGTCGCCGATGGAGCGGATCGCCGCGGCCACGTCCACCATAAAGTGGCCGTACTCGACGGGGTTGGCCGCGCCGCTCCATTCGATGTTGAGGTTGGGCTCGTTCCAGATCTCCACATAGAGCGGCCGATCATCGCGGCGGGGGAGCCCCTGCACCACGCGCCGGTAGGCCTGGGCGATGGTGGTATAGTCGCCTGGGGCGTCCGGCTCGGGCTTGAGCCAATAAGGCCCGCCATGGACCCCCTGCAAGCGCACCACCGGGATGAGGTCGCGGTCATAGGCGGCGTTGACGAAATCCACCCAACACGATTGCGGGCCGGACGTTTGGGGCGTGATCCAGTAAAAGAGTTGCTTGACGTAGGCGCCGGGGCCCATCAGCTCGCGGGTGCGGTCCAACTGGTGGGTGATCTGGTCCGACTGGCAGCGGTCCTGCAAAAAGGTGTGCATGCCGTAATAGCTGCCCTGTCGGGCTCCGGGGAGAGTGAGCGGCCCCCAGGTCAGCGACTGGCCGCTGCTGGCGGGGTCG
>Ga0123332_1000249_pt1 | contig 53016 bp, 49 predicted proteins | sample BioC12SIPDNA_4_FD_89958 | JGI IMG/M metagenome (GOLD analysis project Ga0123332, IMG submission 89958) | Anaerobic biogas reactor microbial communites from Washington, USA - Biogas_R2_A C12 SIP DNA | ecosystem: Engineered > Bioreactor > Anaerobic > Unclassified | place: Washington, USA... | reverse complement strand
CGCCGAAGCGAAGGAGGACGCCTCCGGGGGCACGAACCCGGCCGACCTGTTCAGCCGCGGCCAGAGCCTGATGCAGAAGAAGCGCTACCGGGAGGCGATCGCGGCGTTCCAGGAGGTCGTCGTGCTGGACCCGCAGAACGCCTGGGCTTCCGAGCAGCTCGAGCAGGCGGAAAAAGCCCTGTGCGAGCAATACTACCGCAGCACCATCCCTGCGAACAAGGTTCCCTATTTTCTGGTCCCGGCATCGACGCTGACCCACCACAACCTCTCGAACGAAGAGGGGTTTGTCGCGTCGCGCATCAACGGGACGTGGGACACGAAATCCATCATCATGCTCTCCCCCCTCCGCGAGCTGGAAATCCTCGAGGTCCTCGACAAGCTCATGAAAATGGGCCTGATCGGGCTGCGCTGACGGCCCGCGGCCGCTAGAGAAACAGGATCAGGCTGGCGGCCATGACCGCCATGCCCCCGACGAGGCCCCCGATGGCGATATGGTGCTCCCCGTATTCCTCCGCCGTGGGGAGAAGCTCGTCGAGCGAGATGTAGACCATGATGCCGGCGACGCCGGCCGAGAGGAGCCCGAAGGCGGCGTCGCTGTAGACACGGCGCAGCAGGAGCCAGCCGAGGAGTGCGCCGACGGGTTCGGCCAGGCCCGACAGCAGGGACAGGCAGAAGGCCTTCCGCCGGTTCTTCGTGGCGTAGTAGACCGGAACGGAGACGACGATGCCTTCGGGGATGTTGTGGATGGCGATGGCCGCGGCGATGCTGATGCCGAGCGCCGGGTCCGCGAGGGCGCTCAGAAAGGTGGCCAGCCCCTCCGGGAAGTTGTGAACGGCGATGGCCACGGCGGAGAACGTCCCCATGCGCAGCAGCTTCCGCTGCCGGTCGGCGGCGATGGCGCCCGGGTCGATGTTGCGCGGGTCGATGTTGCGGATCTCGTGGGGATTGCCGAAGGAGGGGATCAGCCTGTCGACGAGGGAGACCAGGGCGATGCCGGCGAAGAACCCGGCCGCGGCGATGGCGTGCCCGGCCCTTTCCCCGTAGACCAGTTCCAGCAGGCCCCCGGCCTTGGCGAATATCTCCACGAGCGAAACGTAGATCATCACGCCGGCGGAAAACCCCAGGGACCCGGCCAGAAGCTTCGGGTCGAATTTTTTCGACAGCAGGGCCATGACGCTGCCGATGCCGGTCGAAAGCCCCGCCAGAAGAGTCAGCCCGAGGGCGAATGCGACGTTTTCCGTTTCCATGATGGCAGAGGCCCCCCCCTCCCCGGCCGGTATCGGCCGGGGAGGTTCCTGGGCCGTTCCGATCAAGAACGTGCCGATTGTAATCCAACGCCTTCCGGAAATACAATCCGGCGCCGCCGATCGGGGCGACGCGGTGTCGCGCCGCTGCCTAGAACTCCACGGAAACCTGCAGGAGCAACGCCGATTCCGACTGCCTGCCGTCGATGCCCCCGCCGTGGCCCTGGTCCCTGACAAAGGCGAACGAACCGGCGACGCCCCGCGCAATCTCCTGGATGAGGCTGAAGCCGTAGCGTTTCCGGGGCAGGCCGAGCGCCGCGGTGCCGTCCGATTCCGCGTATCTCAGGACCAGTTCGAGATTTCGCCCCCGGCCCCAGCCGTAGCCCGTTTCGCAGTCCCAGGCCGAGGGACGCGCGCCGCGGCCGTCCGGGCGCGCGAGTTCCGCTGGATCTCCCTCGGCCAGGGCGGTCATGTATCCGGCCACCAGGAAGAAACCCCTGAAGTCGAGGGTCAGCGTGGCCGCCAGCCCCCTGACAGGGTTTTGGGGCGCACCGGCGTTCTCTCCGATGCATTCCACCGACACGGCGGCACCGGCGATGTTGGAAATGTAGGAGACGCCCGCGACCAGTCCCGGGAGCCCGTTTTCGGGCCGTGCGTAGCGGGCGTCGATCCCGTAGGCCGCGGAGGCGCTGCCGCCGGTTCTCTTCACGCCGCCGCTCGACAGATATCCGGACAGGGACAGGCCCGCGCGGCTGTACCCCAGCAGCGCCGCGTTGTTGCAGGTCTCCCCGAGCAGCTGGGTCAACGGCTGGCTCACGGCGGGAATATCCGGGAAGCGGGTCCCGAGGATGCCGTAGGGGGAGCGCATCCTTCCGGCGGAAGCGTACAGGGGGAATCTGTCGCTGTCGCCGAAGGTGACGGTCCCGGTGTCGAGACACAATCCGGGCCCTTCCTCCCCGAAAGGGTCTTCGTACAGAAATACCGTCTCGGCGCGTATCCAGCCAAGGACAGCCACCTCCACGCCCGCCTCCGCCCGAGTCGGCCGGAATCCGGCAACGGATGCGCCGCAATCGTCGCCGCAGGCCGTCGACCGGTATCCTGCGGCCCATTCCACCAGGCCTGCGAAGGAGACGCGGTCCCGCAGGTTCCCCATCCAGCCCCCGCTGCCTGCGGGGCCCGCCGTATCCACGATCCCGTCCCGGCAGAGAGCGGGGGCCGTCACGCCGGCCGCCAACCATAGAATCACCGTCAGAATGGTGCGGTTCCGTATCATTTCCGGTCGGTGTGCACCCCTGTTTCGCCCGGGCGGCCCCAGACGGTGGCGCGGGTTTCCGGCCGCGTCCGGCACGGTCCGGGGCTGCCGGTCTTCGAACGACAGTGTTTGAAGGCCTCGATCCACCCGGGCTCCATCCCCGGGCACGTTTCCAGGCAATGGATGAACTGGATCAAACGGTCCAGGGTGCCTGCGCTGATGCCGTGCTCCAGCCTGCAGGCCTCCCGGTCGGACTCCTCCGGGTCGATGCCCAGAACGTCGGCCAGAAATCCCATGATCGCCTGGTGGCGGCGATGGATTTCCTTGCCGATTTTCTCCCCCTCCGGGGTCAGTTCGGGGTATTCGTGCCTGTGGTAGGCGACCAGGCCTCGCCGGCCGAGCGACTGCAGCATCGCGGTCACCGTCGGCATCGATACCCCGATCCGGTCGGCGATATTCTTGACGCGCACCGCTCGCTTGTTCCGCCCGATGCAGTAGATGGCCTCCAGGTAATCTTCCATGGTCGTCGTAATGGTCGGGTCAGTCATGTCGTAACCCCCGGATCTGTTTCGCTTTCACTGCTAGAGATTTCTAACTAAATTAGAAACCTCTAATATTAATCGAGGGCTCGAACAAGTCAACTATTTTTGTGTTTTGCATCGCCCCCGGAAGCCGCCGGGTCATTAGGATGAGAAAGACGCAGTGGGATCTGTGCGGCAAAGCGTCGGCGCGCCTCCGTTCCGGGGCTTTTTCCCGGCAGCGGACCGCCGTGGAGGACGCCGGGCGCAATCCACAATATATAGTTTGACAGGACTGCATCAGGCACAATATATTTGGCCTTTCCAAAAAAAAGGGGGCTTTATGGGCGCGGGTTCGGTTCCGGCGGGCTGTGGCAGCGAAACGTTTGAAAAAGGCGCGGCGGGAACGACGAAGCATCCGCTGTTTTCCTCCATCGTCAAGCGGGATGGTTCCCACGATGCGTTCGATCCGGACCGCATCGCACGGGCCATCGAGCAGGCCGGAACGGCGACGGGGGAATTCGGCGGGGACGAAGCGGCCCTGTTGGCCCGCCGGGTGCTCGTCATCGCCGCTGCAACATTCAGCGACACGCCGACGGTCGAGGCGATCCAGGACCTGGTCGAGGAGGTCCTGATCTCCTCCCCCTACCGAAAATCAGCGCGCGCCTACATCATCTACAGGGAACAGCACCGGATCCTCAGGGAAATCACCAGCGCGAGCCGGGCGCGGCTGGTCGATTCCTACCTGGACAAGTCCGACTGGCAGGTTTCGGAAAACGCCAACATGGCCTTCAGCCTGCAGGGGCTGAACAACCATATCTCAAGCGACGTAACCCGGAAGTACTGGCTCGAGAGGCTCTACTCCCCGGAAGTGCGCCAGGCGCACGAGTCGGGGGACCTGCATATCCACGACCTGAACCTGCTGGCCGTCTACTGCGTCGGCTGGGACCTGGCCGATCTCCTCCGGCAGGGGTTCCGCGGCGCTATGGGGAAGGCCGAAAGCGCGCCCGCGAAACATTTCCGCACCGGGCTGGGCCAGATGGCCAATTTCTTCTACACGCTGCAGGGGGAGGCCGCCGGCGCCCAGGCCTTCTCGAGCGTCGACACCCTGCTGGCCCCCTTCATCGCGCACGACGGGTTGTCCTACGCCGAGGTCAAGCAGTCGCTTCAGGAGTGGATCTTCAACCTGAACGTGGCCACAAGGGTGGGATTCCAGACCCCGTTCACCAACATCACGCTCGATCTGGACGTGCCCGCGCGGCTTCGCCAGGAGCGGGTGATGCTGGGGGGGCGGCTTCTGGAGGAAACCTACGGGATGTTCCAGCGCGAGATGGACATGTTCAACAAGGCGTTCCTCGAGGTGATGATCGAGGGGGACGCCAAGGGCAGGGTCTTCACCTTCCCGATCCCGACCTACAACATCACCCGGGATTTCGACTACGACGACCCGAGGCTGGACCCGCTCTGGACTGCGACCGCCCGGTATGGCATCCCCTATTTCGCGAACTTCGTCAATTCGGATCTGTCGCCCGATGACGCGCGCAGCATGTGCTGCCGGCTCCGCCTGGATACGCGCAACCTGCAGCACCGGGGTGGCGGGCTCTTCGGCGCCAACCCCCTGACGGGCTCCATCGGCGTCGTCACCCTGAACCTTCCGCGGATCGGGCACCTCGCCGGCGGCCTCATGGACTTCTTCAACCGGCTGGACCGCCTGATGGATATCGCGTGCGAGAGCCTGATGAACAAGCGCAAGGTGCTCGAGCGTTTTACGGAAGCGAATCTGTACCCCTACGCGCGCCATTACCTGGCGGGAATCAAAGACAGGTTCGGCGCCTACTGGCACAACCACTTCTCCACCATCGGCCTGCTCGGACTCGACGAAGCGGCGCGGAACCTTCTCGGCGAGGGGTTGCTCGAGAGGCGGGGGCGCGATTTCGGCCTGCTCGTGCTCGACCACATGAGGGAGCGGCTCGTGGAGTACCAGGAGAGAACCTCCACCCCCTTCAACCTGGAGGCGACCCCGGCCGAGGGCGCCAGCTACCGGCTGGCCACCCTCGATGCGGCGCGGTACCCCGGCATGGCCTGCCTCGCGCAGGGCGCCGCCGTCGCGGCGGCCTACACGAATTCCTCCCAGCCCCCGGCCGACGCCGTCGACGATCCCTTCGCCCTGCTCGACCACCAGGACGCGTTCCAGGCCAAATACACGGGCGGCACCGTGCTGCACTTCTGGCTCGGGGAGCGCATCGAGGACCCCGGGGCGGTCAAAAACTTCGTCCGGACCGTGTGCGCCAACTACCGCCTCCCGTATTTCACCCTGACCCCGACCTTTTCGATCTGCCCCGAACACGGCTATATCGCGGGGGAGCAGCCCGAATGCCCCCAGTGCGGGGCCGGCACGGAGATCTATTCCCGCGTGGTGGGCTACCTGCGCCCGGTGCAGCAGTGGAACGAGGGGAAGCGTCAGGAATTCAAGACCCGCGCGCTGTTTGACGGGAAGATCCGCGGGGCCGCCTGATGCTGGGCGGCATCGAGCCCTGCTCGTTCATCGATTTCCCCGGGCGCGTCGCGGCCGTCCTCTTCCTCCGCGGCTGCAACCTGCAGTGCCGCTACTGCCACAACCCGCAGCTGATTCCCCGCACGGGCGCCGGCGGCGGGCCGGATGACGGCACCCTGGAGTTTCTCCAAAAGCGCCGCGGCCTGCTCGGCGGCGTCGTCGTCACCGGCGGCGAGCCGACGCTCCAGGCCCGTCTCCCCGTGCTCCTGGAGGCGGTCCGCTCCATGGGATTCGCCGTGAAACTCGACACCAACGGCACGCGCCCGGAGGTCGTAGGGCGGCTCATCGCCGAACGGCTCCTCGAGTACGCCGCCGTGGACGTCAAGATCGCCCCCGGGCCCGGGTCCCGGTGGCTCTGCGGCATGGAAACGCAGGCCGACACCGCCCTGGAAACGCTCGGGCGGCTCGTCGGTGCCGGGATCCCGTGCGAGGCGCGCACGACCGTAGCCGCCGGGGTGCACGACCTGGAGGGTCTCCGGGTGCTGGCCCGGAAACTGGCCGGGGCCGGAGTCCGCCTCTGGCGCCTGCAGCCGGTCGAGGACACAACCGTACTGGATCCCTCGGTGCCGTGGCGGCCCCCGGCCCCGGAGATCCTTTCCGGCGCTGTGGCCGCGGCCGCCTCCCTGGGGATCACGGTGCCCGGGCCCGGGGCGGGCACCAGGCCGCGGGGGGCGCCCTAGAGCGCGCGCGGGTTCCGGCGGCACCGGTGCGTGCCCGGCCTTCCGCTTCGCCCGAAACGCTTCGCCCTACGGTCTCCGCAGGGCTTCGCTTCAGGCTGAGCGCGTAGAAATGAATTGCGAAAAGAACCACCATGAAAATAGGGACATTTCCATCGAGGCTTGACACAGGGCGGGAAATTCCCTTGACCCCGGCACCTTCCCGACCTACACTGGAATCTCTTGGAGCGGCCCTTGGGCCTTAATAGGGAAGACGGTGCAATCCCGTCGCGGACCCGCCGCCGTAACCGGGGACGAACGCCGAATCCATGCCACTGTCCGAGAGGATGGGAAGGCGCGGCAAGTAGGAGAATCCGGAAGCCGGAAGACCTGCTCAAGAAACAATGGTGCGCCCCTCGCGGATCTGGGGTGGCGCCCTGCCAATCGAGGATGAAAACGGAATCCCCGGACTTGATGGATGAGGTCCGGGTTTTTTTTTGCCTGAAAGGTTCAGGGAACATCGTAGCGACAGGGAAGGGAGCGCACATCTCCCGCCGCCCGGCGACTGTGATCGGGACGAAAGCCGCATCGAAGCCACTGGCCGAACCGAGGGTTCGGGCGGGAAGGCGCGGCGAGTAGGATGAACGAAAGCCAGGAAACCTGCTCCAAAGCAAGCAACTTCCTCCGGGGAGGAAATCATAGGAGAACACGAATGAAAATAGGCTCAGCAGTACTGATGCTGCCGTTGATTCTGCTGCCGGCCGGCGCCGCGGCGGATGCCGAACCCGATGCGGGGGATCCGCAGAAAAAAGCCCAGCAGGTCGTCGTAACCGCGACCAAGCTGGAGACCCCGACCGAGCAGGTCGGAAGCTCCATCAGCGTCATCACCGCCCAACAGATCGAGAAGATGCAGAAAACGTCCGTCTACGACGTGCTGCGGTCGGTGCCGGCGCTCGATGTCGTGCGCAGCGGCGGGCCGGGGGGGGCGACGTCGGTCTTCATCCGGGGGGCGAAGTCGGAGCACACGCTGGTTCTGATCGACGGCGTGGAGATGAACGACCCCATATCGACCGCCCGCGGCTTCGATTTCACGCACCTGTCGGTCGACAACATCGAGCGCATTGAGGTCCTGCGGGGGCCCCAGAGCACCCTGTACGGATCCGACGCCATCGGGGGCGTCGTCAACATCATCACGCGGCGCGGCGGCCTACGCACCGGCCTATCCGCCTCGCTCGAGGGCGGCTCCCGCAACTCCTTCAGGGGGAGCGCCGGCGCCAGCGGCGGCAACGAATGGATACGCTACGCTGCCGGTTTCAGCCGGTCCGACACGGACGGGATCTCCTCGGCCGACGCCGATGCGGGGAACACGGAGCGGGACGGCTACGAGAACACGTCCCTGTACGGAACGCTCTCGGTCGTCCCGTCGGACTCTCTCGACCTGGACTTCTCGCTGAGGCACATCGATGCCAGGGGGAACATCGACAATTTCCTGGGCACCGGCGAGGACGACCCGAACAGCACCGAGGAGGTGGCGCAGGTTTTCTTCCGCTCCCAGGGGACGCTGCAGCTGTTCGACGACGTCTGGGAGGCGGTGCTCGGGGTCTCGTTGATGGACCACGACCGGTACTCCCGCAACGACACCGACTCCGTCCACCCGGACGATCGCGACACGGCTTCGTTCGAGGGGCGGAGGGTCCGGTTCGACTGGCAGAACAACTTCTACCTCCACGACGCGAACACCCTGACCTTCGGCATGGAGACCGAACAGGAAACGGGGTCCTCGACCTACGATTCCGAGAGCGCCTGGGGCCCGTATTCCAGCGTGTTCTCCGAGCAGAGCGCCCGGACGACGGGCTACTACCTGCAGGACAGGATCGCCCTGTGGGACTCCTGGTTTACGACCCTGGGCGTCCGCTGGGACGACAACAGCCTGTTCGGCACCGAGACGACCTACAGGATCGCCTCCGCCTATAACATCCGCAGGACCGGCACCGCGATCCGGGGGACTTTCGGCACCGGCTTCAAGGCCCCGACGCTCTACCAGCTCTACTCCGATTACGGCGATGTCGGCCTCATGCCCGAGCAGAGCACGGGGTGGGACTTCGGCCTGGAGCAATCCCTGTTCGGGGACCGCCTCGCCGCTGCCGCCACGATGTTCCACAACGAGTTCGAGGACATGATCGATTTCGACCTCGATGCGTGGACCTACGTCAACGTCGCGCGCGCCGAAACGAAGGGCCTGGAGCTCTTCGCGACCCTGGAGGCGACCGATTCGCTGGGCGCCCGGCTGGGCTACACCTACACCAACGCCAAGGACATAGACACCGGCCGGGCCCTGGTGCGGCGTCCGAAGAACAAGTTCCACTTCGCCCTGGACTACGGCTTCCTGCGCAAAGGGACCCTGAACCTGGAGATCGTCTACGTCGGGGAAAGGGACGACATAGGCGGCGTCCCGCTCGACGGCTACGTGCTGCTCAATCCCGCGCTCTCCTGGCGCGTCGGCGACACGGTCGAGATGTTCGGCAGGGTGGAGAATCTCCTCGACCGCGACTACGTGGAAGTGGCCGGGTACGGGACGCCCGGAGTGTCGGTCTACGGCGGCATCCGGTTTCTTTTCAGCGGCCGGTAGGCCCGCCGGCCGCCCGGGGGGAGGGGGCGTATGCAAGAGATGTTCCTCAGAGGGGGGGTGCTCATGTGGCCCCTCCTGGGCTGTTCGGTTCTTTCCCTGGCGATCACGATGGAACGGCTGTGGTTCTGGTGGAGGGAAAACCGGAGGCGGGACCCCGAGGGCCTGGATCGGATGCTGGCCCGGGTCGAGGCCGGGGAGGCGGCCGCCGTCGCCGCCGGCCGCCCGGGCGGCGGGTCCTCCCGGCCTCCCGATTACGTTGCCAGGATCATCGTTTCAGGGCTCTCGCACCGGGAGCTCGGAGTGCGAGAGAGCTTCGAAATCGCCGCCGAGGAGGAGATGGAGCGGATGAAGCAGGGGCTCGATGTCCTGGACACGATCATCACCATGGCGCCGCTTCTGGGGATACTGGGCACCGTGCTCGGGATCATCAGCTCCTTCGACCTTCTCGGCAGCAGCGGGATCGAGGACCCGAAGGCCGTCACGGGCGGCATCGCCCAGGCGCTTATCACCACCGCCGCCGGGCTGACCGTGGCGCTCGTGACGCTGGTCCCGTTCAACTACTTCGTGGCGAAGGTGAACGCGGCTGCCAGGGCCGTGAACAAAACCGCCGCCCGTTTCGAGGCGGCCTGCAGGAAGAACCCGGGGGGCGGGTGCGATGATAGCCAGCGGGTATGAGCGGCGCAGGGCCCGGATCGAGATGATCCCGCTGATCGACGTGGTGTTTCTGCTCCTGGTGTTCTTCATCTACGCCATGCTCTCGATGGTCGTGCACCGGGGCCTCCGGGTCGAGCTGCCCGGCGCGGCGACGGCCGAGACCGACCGCCGGGCCTACGTCGGCATCACCGTCACGGAGGACAATGCCGTGTTGGTCGAGCGGGAGCCGGTGGAACTCGACGCCCTGGTGGCGGCAGTCCTCGAGCGGCGCAAGAGCAGGGAAGATCTTGCTGTCTACATCAACGGGGACCGGAGGTCCGATCTCGGAATGGCCGTGAAAATTCTGGATCTGCTCAAACAGGCGGGCATACGCGAGGTGTCGATCGAGTGTGCCCAGGAGGCGCCATGAAGTCCTACGGTTTCATGCTGGCTTTCGCCGCTTCGGCGGCGCTGCACGCCGGCGTCCTCTCCTCGGACCTGCTCCGAGTGAGCGCCGAAAGCCAGCCGGCTCCGGTACCCGGTGCCGTCCGTCTGCACATCGTCCCCCGGGTCCGCGTGCCGGCTCCCGCCGTCCGGGAATCGGAGGGGACGCCGTCCGCCGCCGGCCAGACCCCGGAACCGGCCCCGCACGAGACGGCCTCGCCCTCCCCCGCGGCCCCGCCGCAGCCGGCGGCGCCGGAGCTCGCGGCGGCGCCGGAGCTCGCGGCGGCGGAATCCTCTGAGCGCCCTGCCGAGACCTCGGGTGCGGCAAATATTGCCGGTGCGGCAAATGTTGCCGGCGGCCTGCCGGGGCCGCAAACGGCCCTCAGGCTGCCCGCCCGCGCTCCGGCCGGCGACGGCGTCGGGGCAATCGGCCCAGTGGCGCCGAGTTTCGAAGCGTGGATCCCCGGGCTGGACGATATCCTCCGGTACCCCCGCTACAGCAGGATGCACAGGCAGGAGGGGACCACGGAGCTTGCCGTCGAGATCCTCGCCGACGGAACGGTCGGGTCCGTCGAGATCCTGCGGTCGAGCGGACACAGCCGCCTGGACAGGGCGGCCCTGGAGGCCGTCCGCAAGGCCGAGCCCGTCCCGGCCACCGAACAGGGGCGGACCGTGCGCTCCGTGGCCCGCATCGACATCCGGTTCGATCTCGAAGACTGGGGGGAGTAGATGCCCGGTTTCTTCCAAGGAGGGCGACGATGCGCCGAACGGTGATCGTGGGCGCGGTGATTGCCGTCTGTTTCGCGGCCAGTTTCCTGGCCAAGACGGCCCTGCGCGGTCCCGCGCCTTCTGCCGCGCCCGAAGGGCCGGGCGCGGCACCCGAACGCATCGTCTCCCTGGCCCCGAGCATAACGGAAATCCTCCATTTCCTGGGAGTGTTCGACCGCGTGGTGGGGGTGACGCGGTACTGCTATTTCCCGCCGGAGGCGCGCGCCGTGGCGGAGGTCGGGGGCTACTACGACCCGAATTACGAGGCCATCGTGGCGCTCCGGCCCGATCTTGTCGTCATGCTCAAGGAGCACCTCGTGGCGCAGGAGACCCTTTCCCGCTTCGGCATCGACGTCGCCGTCGTCGACAACCAGACCATCGACGGCATCCTCGCGGCCATCGAAACGGTCGGGGAGACCTGCGGCGTCCCGCCCGCGGCCGAGGCGATCGTCGGGGACATCCGGGCCAGGATCCGGCGCATCCGGCAGAGGACCGGCGGGCTGACGCCTCCCCGGGTCCTGGTGTCGATCGGCCGCATCATGGGATCGGGCGCGCTCGAGGACGTCTATATCGCGGGCAAAGACGGCTTCTACAACGAGATGATCGGAATGGCCGGGGGCGTGAACGCCTACGGAGGCTCCGTGGCCTTCCCGCTCGTTTCCGGCGAAGGCATCATCGGGATGAACCCGGAGGTGATCATCGACATGGTCCCGGATCTCGAGGCTCAGGGCCTGGACCGGGAACGGATCCAGGCGGAATGGAGCGCCGTCGGGCAGGTGGACGCGGTCCGCAGCGGGAGGGTGCACCTGTTCGAGGAGGGGTATGCCGTGGTCCCGGGACCGCGATTCATCTCCATCCTCGAGAAGATGGCCCGGGTCCTGCACCCGGGCCTGGACTGGGACGGTCCGCCGCCGGCGGACCCGGCTTCGCCCGCGGGCCGCGCCGCGGCGGGGGACTGAGATGGGACCGGACGACAGCGTCATCCTTGAAGTGGATTCCTTCTGCTTCGCGACGGGGGGAAAGGAGATTCTCAGGGACATCTCCTTCAGGGTCCGGCGGGGGGCGTACGTCTCCATCGTCGGCCCCAACGGCGCCGGGAAGACCACCCTTCTGAAATGCATCAGCCGGATCTACCGGGGGGGCCGCGGGACCATCCGCGTCCGGGGGCGCAGGCTCGAGGACTACCGCCAGCAAGACCTCGCCCGGCAGCTGAGCTACGTTCCCCAGGCCGACGGGCGGCATGCCCCCTTCACGGTGCGCGAGTTTGTCCTGATGGGGCGCTACCCCTATCTCAGCCCGTTTTCCCCCCCGGCCCCCCGGGACCTGGAGGCGGTGGCCGCCGCCCTGGAGACCACCGGGACGGGGGGGTTCGCCGAACGCTACCTCTCGACGCTCAGCGGCGGGGAGCGGCAGAAGGTCTATATCGCCGCCGCCCTGGCCCAGGAGACGGACGTTCTGCTGCTCGACGAGCCCACAACCTTCCTCGACCCCAAGCACGAGTCGGACATCTACCGCCTGCTGGCCGGCATCAACCGCTCGCGCGGCGCGACCATCATTTCCGTCACCCACGACATCAACAGCGCCGTTGTGACGAGCCGGACCGTGCTGGCGCTCAAAGACGGGACCGTCGCCTACGACGGGCCCGCGGAGGGCTTCATGCGTGAGGACGTGCTCTGCGCGATCTACGAGAAGCCGTTCGAACTCATGACCCACCCGGGCTCGGGCAGGACCATTGTCGCCCCGGAGGTGCCATGAGGGGACGCGGGCCGAAAAACAAAAAGCTCGTCCTGTCCCTCCTGCTGCTCGCGGCCCTGGCGGCCCTGGCGGGCGCGCCCCTGGTCGGTCTGCACGCCTTGTCGCTGCACTCGATCCTGCACCCGGCGCCGGGGAACCTCGAATCGGACATCTTCTGGAGGATCCGCGTGCCCCGGGTCTGCGTCTCCTTCATGGCCGGCGCGGCCCTGGCCGTCAGCGGGATGGCGTTCCAGGCCATTTTCCGCAACCCGCTGGCGACGCCGTTCACCCTGGGCGTCGCCAGCGGCGCGTCGTTCGGGGCCGCCGTCTACGTCCGGCTCGGGCTGGCGCTCAGCCTATGGGGCATTTCGGGACTTTCGGCCTTCGCCTTCGGGGGCGCGGTCCTGTCGATCGTCCTCGTCTACGGGCTGACCCGGATACGGAGCGGCTTCTCCATCGGCACCATGCTCCTGGCGGGGGTCGCCCTGAGCTTCTTCTTCTCCAGCGCCATCCTGTTCGCGCAGTACATGAGCGATTTCGCCAATTCCTTCCGGATCCTCCGCTGGCTGATGGGAGGGCTGGACGTCGCGGGGTTCGAGGCGGTCCTGAACATGGCCCCGTTTGTCGCCAGCGGCGCCGCCATCATTCTCGTGCTGACGCACGAGTTGAACCTGCTGCTGACGGGCGAGGAGATCGCCATCAGCAGGGGGGCGAATGTCGGCAGGATCAAAAAGGTGCTGTTTTTCGCGACCTCCCTCATGGTCGGAGGCGTGGTGGCCGTGTGCGGGCCGATCGGCTTCGTCGGCATGATGGCGCCCCACATATGCCGCCTGCTTGTCGGCGCCGACCACCGGTACCTGACGCCGGCCACCCTGCTGTTCGGGGGGGCGTTCCTCACCGTGTGCGACGTGCTGGGCCGGACGCTGATCGCTCCGGCCGAAATGCCCGTCGGGATCATCACCGCGCTGCTGGGGGGGCCCTTCTTCATCTGGCTTCTCCTCGGCCGATCTTCAAAGGCAGGGATGCTATGACGGCACGCCAACGGACGACGGAAACCGCCCCCTGGACGAAGGGGTACGTGCAGATCTACACCGGAGACGGCAAGGGGAAGACCACGGCCGCCTTCGGGCTGGCCCTGAGAGCCGCCGGCGCGGGCCTGCCCGTCTTCATCGCGCAGTTCATGAAGGGGGGAGACTACAGCGAAGTGCGCGCCCTCGGCCGGTTCGAGGACCTGATCACGCTGCGGCAGTACGGCCGGGGACGCTTCATCCGCGGGAAGCCGGCCGAGGAGGACATCCGGGCGGCAAAGGAGGGGCTCGCCGAGGTCCGGAGCATCCTCCGGTCGGGGCGCTACCGGGTGGTCATCCTCGACGAGGCGGGGATCGCCGCCTTCTACGGGCTGGTCTCCGTCGAGGACCTGCTGGCGCTCATCGACGGCAAGCCCGCCGACGTCGAGCTGGTGATCACCGGCAGGAGGGCGGACCCGAGGCTGCTGGCCCGGGCCGATCTGGTCACCGAGATGCGCGAGGTCAAACACTACTACAGCGGGGGGGTGCAGGCGCGCCGGGGCATCGAGAACTGAGCCGGCGGCGCGCACAGGCAGGCTGCATCAGGCTTCCCCGTCGAGCAGCGCCCGGATGGATGCGGCGTACGGGGGCCGGGCAATGCCCCGGTCCGTGATGATGGCGCCGACGTACCGGGCGGGGGTGACGTCGAAGGCCGGGTGCGCCACCGGCACGCCCTCGGGCGTGATGCGAATGCCGCCGATGGTGCGGACTTCCTCCGGGTCCCGCTGTTCGATGGCGATCTGCCCGCCTTCGGCCATCGCCGGGTCGATCGTGGAAACGGGGGCCGCGACCCAGAAGGGGATGCCGTGTTCCTTGGCCAGGACGGCGACCGAATAGGTGCCGATCTTGTTGGCCACGTCGCCGTTGGCCGCAATCCGGTCGGCGCCGACGATCACTCCGTCGATCTCCCCCTTCTGCATGAAGTACCCGGCCATGCTGTCGGTGATGACCACGACCGGAATCCCGTCGTGGGCGAGCTCCCAGGCCGTCAGGCGGGCGCCCTGGAGGAAGGGGCGGGTCTCGTCGGCGATCACGCGTATGCGTTTGCCGGCCTCGACGGCCGAGCGGATGACCCCGAGGGCGGTCCCGTAACCCGCGGTGGCCAGGGCGCCGGCGTTGCAGTGCGTCAGGATCGTCCCCTGATCGGGGAGCAGCGCCTGCCCGAAGCGCCCCATTCTTTTGTTGGCTTCGATATCCTCGCCGTAGATGGCCAGGGCTTCCCCGACGAGGGCGCGGCCCACGGCTTCCGCCCCCAGGCTTCTCGATGCGCGGTAGGCCCGCTTCATGCGGTCGACGGCCCAGAACAGGTTGACCGCGGTCGGGCGCGTGCCGGTGATGGCGGCGGAGATTGTCTCGAGGTCCGCGTCCAGGGCGTCGAGGGACCCCGCCCGGGACCCCCGGATTCCCAGGGCGACCCCCATGGCGGCGGCGACCCCGATCGCCGGGGCGCCCCGCACGGCGAGTGCGCGGATGGCCTCGGCAACCTCGGCGTAGGTTTCACATGTGAGGTAGACCTCCCTGCCGGGAAGGAGCCTCTGGTCGAGCAGCACCACACCCTGGTCGGTCCATTCGATCGTGCGTATCATATCCGTCTCCGAAAAGAACCGAGTCTAGCGCAATCGGGCGGCTTTGGAAAGCGCGGTGTGCGCGCGCCGCCCTATTCGGGCGCCTGCGCTCCGGGCCGGGCGCACCGATCCAGAAACGCCGCGTAGTCGGTGATGCGGTCCCCGGGATCGTAGGGCGTGCTGGCGAGCGCGAGGATGATGCAGTCGGGGGACGCGTCGCTGATTTCAAGCCAGACCCGGGGCCCCACGTACAGGGCCCGGTCGGGCGCGTCCAGGGAAAATTCCCGGAACGCGCGCCCGTCGGTGACCCCCACCCTGCACGATCCCTGGACGCACACGAGCACTTCCCTCAGCTTCAGGTGCGCGTGCCGCCCGCGGACCGTTCCGGGCCGCAGGTCCCGGATGAAGAAGACCCGGGCTATCGGAAAGGGGATGTCCGCCCCCGTCTCCATGGGGATGAGCCTCCCCCCCGCGGACGCCGAGCAGGACAGGGGGAACGCGTAGACGTCCCCGCAGGCGTCGTCGGCCTGCGGGGACGCGCCCGGAGACGAGGCCTCCGGAGCGGGCGCGCCCGGGGACGAGGCCTCCGGTGCGGGCGCGGAGCCGGCGACGGTCGTGCCCGGGTGCGGCTGGGGGGTGCGGATCTCTCTCGGCATCTGGGGGCCTCCGGCGGTCAGTCCTTGGGGTCGATGCACCTGCCGGTGGCCTCGACCAGATCCCGGTAGGCGTAGCCGAACGCATCGTGGATCTTGCGGGCCCGGCCGGCGTCCCCCAGCAGCTCGAACAGGGCCCCGGTGCCGAAGGCCCTCCAGAGGACATTCGGGTGATCCAGCGCCAGGCGCGCGACCGCGAAGCGGATCAGGTCCCGGTCCAGCGGAAACAGCGGGGAGGTGTAGGCCTCGGCCTCGGGGAAAATCCGCAGCAGGGTCCGTTCATCCGGTATGTCCAGGTATCGGCGGAGGACCCGGGGGGTCTCAAACGCGTTCCGCGCCGACACCTCCGGCCCCGGGCCGCTGGCGTTTCTGCCGCCCTCGCGCACCCGGAAGCGGGTCAAGGGCTGCTCGAGGATGTGCAGTTGGTGGCGCATGCAGATGCGGATCCACCAGTCCATGTCCGACAGCTGGCGGAAACGCGGGTCGGGCCAGCCCACCCGTTCGCACACCTCCCTGCGGATCATGGCGCTCGGGGCGCAGAGGCAGTTTCCGTGAAAGAAGAAGTGGCGCAGCCAGCCGTAACGGTCCCGGTTCGGCTGGTCGAAGACCCTGTAGTAGAAATGGCCCTCGTCCCGGAAGGGCCGCCCCTGCTCATCGATCACGGAAACGAGCGTGAAGACGGCGCCCGTTTCCGGGTGGGTGTCGAGGTAGTCGGCCTGGCGCTCCAGTTTTTCGGGCAGGAAGGCGTCGTCGGAGTTCAACAGGGCGATGTATTTGCCTTGCGCCATGCGGTAGCCGAGGCTCTTGGCCGGAACGATCCCCTGGTTGCGGTCGAGGAAGCGCGTCCGGATGCGGGGGTCGGAAAAACGCCGGATCTCCTCGGCCGTCCCGTCGTCGGACCCGTCGTCGACGATGATGAGCTCGAAATTCCGGAAGGTCTGGCCGAGGGCGCTCGAGATGCTTTCGCCGACATAGGGCCGGTGGTTGTAGGCGGCCATGACGATGCTGACCGCCGGATCCTCCCCGGCCCGAGCGGTGGCCGGGACCCCGGCGGCCCGGGTGTGGCCGGGCAGGCTGCGGGTCACGCAGGCTTGGGCGCCGATGGTGCCGCCCGGGCCGATCGTTCGTTCCGGGAGCACGACGGCCCCCGTGCCGACGAAGGTGCAGTCGCCGATGGTGACGCTCCCGTTTATCCCGGCTTTGGGCGCGATGTAGACATGGCTTCCGATTCTGGAGTCGTGCCCGATGTAGGCCTGGTCCGAGATCACGGTGTTGCGGCCGACGACGACATTGGGGCCGATGACGGCCGCGTGACGGACGATGCATCCGGGGCCCAGCCGGGCATCGCGAGCCACAATCGCGGTCGGGGAGACAAGGGTGCGGAGCTCGAACCCGTGCGCGTCGAGCAGGTCCCCGTACTTTTTCCGTGCGGCGACGTCGGTGATGGCCACGACCGCCTGCGTGAACATTTGCCTCAACAGCGGGAGGTCGGCGCTGGTCCCGAGCTTGTTCAGGCCGAATCTCCGTTGCACGTAGGCAGATTCGAAAACGTCGTCGACGTAGCCGGCAAAGGTACCCTGGCGGTCGAACAGTTCCACCAGCAGTCCGGCCAGCCTGCCTCCCCCTACCAGGACGATCCCCGGTTTCTCCTCCGGCATGTCCCGCGCCTCCCGTGTCGGCGGGGCGTCGTGCGCCTGCCCCGGTCGAAAGGCTGAAGGATAGCGGCCCCCCCGGCCCGCGGTCAAGGCGATTCGGGGCGCGCCGCGGGACCGCCCGGAGGACTGGGTGTGCAATCGGCCCGGAAATGCGCTACACTTACTGCTTTTCCGCGAAGCGGCGCACGCTTCGCGCCGGGGTCGACGATGCTGATACTGGGAATCGAGTCTTCCTGCGATGAAACCGCCGCCGCCCTTGTCCGGGACGGCCGGGATGTTCTGTCCAACGTGGTCGCCTCACAGGTCGCGACGCATCGAAGGTTCGGCGGCGTGGTCCCCGAACTCGCCAGCCGCGAGCATCTGCGGAACATCGGGTACGTCGTCGGGCAGGCCTTCGCCCTCGCGGGCAAAGAGTACGGCGCCGTCGACGGGATCGCGGTGACCCAGGGGCCGGGGTTGATCGGGTCGCTCCTGGTGGGCGTCTCCTTCGCGAAGGCGATGGCCTATGCCCTCGGAAAGCCGCTGGTCGCCGTCAACCATATCGAGGGGCACATCCGCTCCGCCTTCATCGAGCATCCGGAGATCGCCTACCCCTACCTGGCGCTCGTCGTTTCGGGCGGGCACACGTCGCTCGTGTTCTCCCCCGAGCCGGGCCGCTACCAGTCCGTGGGAAGGGCGCGGGACGACGCCGCCGGGGAAGCCCTGGACAAGCTGTCGAAGTTCCTCGGCCTGGGGTATCCCGGCGGGCCGGTGATCGACCGGCTCTCGGGCGGGGGCGATGCGCGGCGCTTCGAATTCTCCATCCCCAAAATCAGCGACGGCAGCCTGGATTTCAGTTTCAGCGGGTTCAAGACCGCCGCCCTGCGCCGAATCCGGGAGTCCGGCATCAAGCCCCGGCGCCGGGGCGGCAGGATTCCGGCCATCGTGCTGGATCTGGTCTCGAGCTACCAGCGGGCCATCATCCAGACGCTTCTCGGGCAGACGGCAAAGGCCGAGTCCCGTCTGCATCCCCGGTCCATACTCCTGGTCGGCGGGGTGGCCTGCAACAGCCACCTCAGGAAGGCGTTCCGGAGCGCTTTCGAGGACGATCGCGCCGCATGCGGCCGCGCCCCCGTCCCGGTCTATTTCCCGAGCCCGGCGCTTACGACCGACAACGCCGCCATGATCGCAGCCGCCGGGGAGACGCGGTTCGACCCGGAGGCAGGGGCGGATCTGAACCTGAACGCCTACGCCGACCTGCGGCTCTGCTAGGCGCCCCCTAGCGCCGGGTATGCGCCCCGCCCGGGCGGAGTCCCAAAGGCTCCGATCGCCGCCCGGAGAGCCAGGCGCGGATTTCCCGCGGCGCCGCCCGGCGGCGCCGTTTCAGCTCCCGGCGGGCGGCCAGGGCCCCGGGCAGCGCCCGGGCAATCAGCGGGAGGCCCCGGAGGGAGCTCCGTTCCCGCACAAGCACGTAGCCGACCGCCAGCAGGTCCCGGGCCGTGATGCGGAGGAAATTCCGGGCGTAGGTCCCCGGATCCATGTTCTTGACTCGCAGGAGGAACCGGTTCTTGAACGAATGCATGTTGATGGCCTCGGGCACGGACGCCCGCCTCTGCGGGAGCACCTTCCTTTCGTGCAGGGCCGTGGCCCCGGGGACGTACAGGCACGGCCACCCCATCCAACGGGCCCGCCAGGCCAGGTCGGCGTCCTCCCGGTAGGCGAAGAAGCTTTCGTCGAAGTATTCCCCGCCGGTCCGCACGTCCTCGAGCATGGCGCGCCGGTAGAAGGCGGCGGCGCCCGACGCCCCGAAGACCCACTCCTCCCGGTCGTACTGGCCGGTATCGTATTCTCCGGATCCGCGGTCGAGGTGGCGCTGGTTGCTGGTGAAGTAGATGCCGGTGCTGTCGAGTTCCGCCGGCCCCCGGGGCGGCGCCGGGGCCGCGGGCGCGCCCGGGTGCCGGCGCCACCGGTAGAGCTTGCCCGTGGCGGCGCCGGCCTCGGGATGGCCGTCCATGGCCGCGACCAGCGTTTCGAGGAAACGGGCGTCGAGGATCACGTCCGGATTCAGGACGAGGACGTACTCGGACCGCGACGGTCCGATCAGCCGGTTGTGCGCCGCGGCAAATCCCAGGTTCTCGCCGGAAAAACAGACGGACCGGAAGCGGTCCCGGTGCCGGCCGACGATGGCGGCGGTGCCGTCGCGGGAGGCATTGTCGAAAAGGGCGGTGTCGAAATCCCGGAACGTCTGCCGCCCGAGGCCCTCCAGGCAGGCTTCCAGGTAGGGCGCGGAGTTGCAGGTGACGATGCCGACCAGGACCCTGGCGCTCATTTCCGGCCCTCCGCGGACAGGGCGATCCTGCCGAACGCCTTCAGGAATACGGCCGCCGACTGCGCCCGCGACGCGCCGCGGGCCAGCGGATAGAGCAGGGAGACCGCCGCGCGGAGCCCGAGACCCGCCAGAACGAGCGCCCGGACGCTCCCCGCGGCCCGGCGCCCGAGGTGTTTCCGGAAATACCGGATCTGGTTCGTGTGGAAGTGCATGAGAAAATCCTCCCCCGGCATCCGGTCCAGGCTGTAGCCCCCGTGGTGCAGGAAGCGGGCTCCGGGCTGGTACCGGATCCTGCCCCCGGCGAGGCGGATCCTCCGGCACAGGTCGACATCCTCGAACCATGCCGGGCGGAAGGACTCGTCGAACCCCCCGACGGCTTCGAGGGCCCCGCGGGAGACGAGCAGGCACGCGGCCGCGGGCTGGTCGACGTCGACGGCGCCTTCGGGCGCGGCCGCCGGCAGCGCCCGGCGGCGCCGCAGCGCCCGGCCGAGCTCGTCGAGCAGCAGCGCTTCGGCGGCGACGCGGGCGACGGTGGGGAAGGGGCGCACGTTGAAATCCGCCTGCGGCCGCCCGTCGGGCCCCACCAGGCACCCCCCGGCGGCCCAGATCCCCCCGCCGGCGTCGAGCGTCTCCTCCAGGCAGCGGACGGATCCGGGGAAGCACTCCGTGTCGGGGTTCAAAAACAGGATCCGCCGGCCCCCGGACGCGCGCCACCCCTGGTTGCAGGCGGCTGCGAACCCGAGGTTCCGGGCGTTGGGGATCGTCCGGACGAAAGGCTGCATCCGCGCGGCGGCCTCGAGGCTTGCGTCGGCCGAGGCGTTGTCGACGACGATGATTTCGCAGCCGGGGGCGTTGTCCCGGAGCGAGCGCAGGCACCCGCCCAGCAGCGGCCCCGAGTTCCAGTTGACGATCACGACAGATAGCATGGCAATCAGCGGGGCTCCGTTCAACCCCGGGATAATCGACGGAACAGGCGTTCGTACTCGTCGATGACGCTGTTCCACGAATAGCGGTCCCGCACCCGGCCGGCGGCGGCCGCCTTCAGCGCCGCGTACTCTCCGGGGCGGTCGACGATGTCCTGCAGGCGCTGCCGCAGGGCGTCGGCGCTGTTGCGGGCGTAGAGCACGCCGGCGTCGCCGACGACCTCCCTGTTCTCCGGGGTGTCGTTGACGACGACGATGTTCCCCTGGCCCATCGCCTCGATCAGCGCCGGGTGGGTCCCCCCCACCTCGGTGGCGTGGATGTAGCAGAACGCGTGGGCCTGCAGCTGCCGGTACCTCTCCCCGTAGACGGCGCCCGGAAACAGGATCCGCGGGTCCCGCGTCGCGTGCAACGACGCGATGTAGCCGGCGGCGTACGGGGCGTCCCCGACCAGGACCAGGCGCCTGCCGGTCCGCAGGCGTTCAAACGCGCCGATGACCACGTGCGCGTTGTTTTCCGGCTCCAGGCGGCTCACGTACAGGAGGTAGCCGCCCGGGGCCAGCCCGAGATCGTCGAGCGCATCCCGCCCACGGGGCTTCTCGACCGTGGCCCCGTAGGGGATGAACACGGACTCGGCCCGGTACCGTTCGAGGTAGTAGCGCTCGATGACGCGCGCGTCGGTGACCAGGACGTCGGGGAACCGCGTCGCCAGGTACTCGCCGAGGCGGTAGTAGGCGCGCCCCAGCCGGTTCCACTTCCTCCGCAGCCTCTCGATCCCGTCGACGTTGACCGCCACGGGCGTGCCCGCGAGCCGCGGGATCCAGGCGAAGACGCTGTTGGCGGCGTTGCAGATGAGGACGGCGTCGTAGCCGCGGAAGACGGCATCGAGCACCGACAGGAACGTGTGCACGACCGTGTCGGTGTATTTCCACGGCAACGTCGGCAGGACGATGAGCCGGACCCCCCGGTGGGTCCTGACGCCGCGCGGGACGTAGCGGGGGCGCCCGTAGACGGTCACCCGGTGGCCCCGGGCGACGAGCCCCGCGGCGCATTCTTCGGCGAATGTCTCAAAGCCGCCGTAGTTGGCCGGGATGCCGCGCGTGCCGAGAATCGCAATCTTCAACGCATACCCCCCGGGATGGTCACTGCCCGGCGGCCGGGGCGGCCCCGTCGCCGCCAGCCCGGGACCGGACCGCGCCCGGGGCGTAGGCAAAGGGGGCGCTGGCAATGAACAGAAACAGCATCAGAACCTCCGAGTCGCCGAAATTGTACTCGAACATCCCGGCGAGCATCAGCGCGGCCCAGCTCCCCGCCGCGGCCGATGCAACCGAGACGGCCTCCCGGCGGCCCTGGTCCCCGTGCGGGAACGATCCGGAAAGGGCGTGCCGGTACGTACCGAGGGAGTTCCATGCGAGGCCGAGCATGAACCAAAGCCAGAACGTCAGCCCGGGGAGCCCCGTTTCGGCGGCAACCTGCAGGACGTTGTTGTGCATGTGCTGGTAGAGCCAGTCCGGGAATTCGTTCGCGTTCCGGTACTTCAGGGCTTCGAGTTTGACGTTCCTCGGGCCGACCCCGAACCAGGGGTTGTCCCGGATGATCCGCATGGATGTGCCGTACAGTTCAATGCGGTTGCGCGTATTGGGGTCGCCCGGATCCAGCCCCGACCGGAAACGCTGCTGCATCGGCGCCGGGGCCAGCAGCCAGGCGGAGGCGGCCCCGAGGACCAGGATCGCCAGGAACATGCCGTAGCGCCTCTTCCTCTCGAGCGCCATCCCCAGAAGCAGAACGACGACCGTTCCGGCCGCGGCGCCCAGGACCGCGTTCCGGGTCTGGGACAGGACGATCGCCAAAGCCAGCACCGCGGCGGCCGGGATCCAGAGGGACAACCACTTCCACCCGGTGTGCAACCCGTAGGCGGCCAGAAGGACCAGCGCCAGCATCAGCAAGCCGGAATAGGTCATCCAGTGCCCCATGAACCCGGTGATCCTGTCGAGCAGGTCGTTTCCCCCGGCGTGCGTGCCGTACTGCACGAGGCCGACGACGGCCGACAGGAGCGCGACGGCGATGATGGCCCTGCTGATCCACGCCAGCCGGTTCTGACCGGGCGCCAGCAGGGGGGTGAGGGGGATGATCAGGAGCAGGTAGAACTTCTTCAGGCTCGCCAGGGCCAGCGCGACATCGGGGGCCGCAAGCGCGGCCAGCACGGTCCAGGCGCAGTAGAGAGCCAGAGGCAGGAGGACCCACTTCAGGCGGGCCAGGGAGGCCGCCCGGGACGGGGCGAGGCCGCATGCGGCCGCCAGAGCCACAGCGAGCAGGATCTGGGCGGCCGCCACGGAAACCAGCGCCATGGAAATCGAGCCGGCCAGCCCCAAAAATCCCGCCGTGTCCGCCCCGCCCTCCAGGGACCGGGGAAGCAATGATCCGATTCGGTTCCGCATCCGTCTGCCTCGGTTAGTGGGTCGAGTGCGCCAGCAGAGTATCGCACAGTTTTTCCGTTTCGAGGATCTTTCTGTCCAGGGTAAAGGATTCCTCCACGCGCCGTCTCCCGCGCAGGCCCATCCGCGCGGATACTTCGGGGTTGCCGGCCAGGCGCCGGATCGCCTCGGCAAGCCGCGGAGGGTCGGCGGGGGGGACCAGGAGGCCGTTGTCGCCGTCCCGGACCAGCTCCGGGATCCCCCCGACTTTGCTGGCGACTACCGGCAGGCAGCTGGCCATGGCCTCGATGATGGCCGACGACAGCCCTTCGGAAAGGCTGGGGAGCACGAACAGGTCCATCGTCCCCAGCAGCCGGCGGATGTCCTCGCAAAAGCCCAGAAACCGTATGGAGCCCTGGACACCCCGGGCGCGGGCCTGCCGCTCGAGTTCCTCCCGGCACTCCCCTTCGCCCGCGATGACATAGCGGATCCGGCCGTCCGCGTTCGGGATGAGGGACGCGGCCTCGATAAGGTGGTCGAGCCCTTTTTCGCGGCTCAGGGCCGCGACGGTGCCGACGGTGAACGGGGCGCCCTCCGGGGGCGCCGCCGCGCGCGGCCGGAGGGGATACTGCGCCGGGTCGATCCCCTCGTACACGACGTCGATGAGCGATTGGGGAACCCCGTCGGCCTCCAGCTGCGATTTGATCGAGTGCGAAATCGCGATGACGCGGTCGATCCTCCAGGTGTATTTCAGGCGGGACAGCCGGCTGTGCCGCAGCGGGAAGCTGACCCTGCGGAAAATGATCGTGGCGCCCACCGGCGCCGCCATCGAGGCCAACGATCCCATCAGGATCGGCCTCGGCGTATTGAAAGCAAGGATGTCCGGCCGCGTCCTCCGCAGCGTTCGGAGCAGGCGCACCAGGGAAAGGCACCCCGCCTCGCTTCGAATGGCGAGCGGGTGGACCGTGATCCCCTCGACCCGCGACCGGGCCTCCAGGGTCGTGCCCGGGAAGCAGGCCAGGTGTATGGTGTGGCCGCGCCGGTGGAGCCCTTCGATGAGGGTGAACAGCTGGGCCTGCCCCCCCCTCCAGGTGCGTTCGGAATCGATGAATAGGAATGTGCGCATTGCCTCCGCTGCCTTCCCCGGGCCGGCGGCGCGCTGCTGCCCGCTGCTCGGGCGCCGCCCCGGACGGCACGACAGGGTGTGATTGTACTGTATGGATTCCGCGCGGGAACAGGGAAATCTGGGATCGGCGGCCGGGCAGCGGGCGGGCAGGCCGGGGATGTGGTAGAATCGGGCGTTATGAAGATACGGATGTACAGCAACGGCATCGAGGCGCCGCTTACGGCATTTATCGGGAATTTTCTGGGGAAGGTGTGTTTGGGGATGGCCGAATCGCTCAAGACGCCGCGGCCGGTTTCGAGTTTCAAATTCGAAATCGCCGGGGACGATGTGCGCATCGAGGTCAACCATGCCCCGATACCCATGAATCTGCGCAGCGGATTCTGCCAGGTCATGGTGCGCAACACCATCCGGGGGATGGTGCGCGACCTGAAGCTGGACGACCCGTCCGGGGACATCCGCATCGAGGCGGACCTGGAGGTCTAGAACGGGCACGGGGGCCGGGGAGCCGGGCGCGCTCCCGGGGAGTGCGGCTTTGCATACGGACGGATCGCTCAAGTCGCGGATCAGAAGGGAAGCCGAAAGGCTCGGGTTCGACCGGGTCGGCGTCGCTTCGGCGGGGCCCGCCCCGCACTTCGAGGCTTTCGCGCGCTGGATCGCCGACGGCCGCCACGGGGATATGGCCTATCTGGCGCGCCGGATGCCCCAGCGCGCAGACCCCCGGGCGGTGTTTGCGCAGGCCGAGTCGGTGCTGGTGGTGGGGATGAACTATTGCGCGGGGGGAGACTCTGCCCCCTCCGGCCTGCAGGGGCGGTTTGGCCGGTACGCCCTGGGCCGCGAGTACCACGCCGTCGTGCGTTGCCGCCTGCAGGCCCTGCTGGGCTGGTTGCGGACGGCGGAACCCTCGGCCGAAGGCCGGTGCTTCGTCGATACGGGCCCGGTCCTCGAGAAAGCCTGGGGCTCTAGGACGGCCATCGGGTGGATGGGGAAGAACACCACTCTCATCTCGAGACGGCTGGGGTCCTGGATGGTCCTCGGGGTGGTCCTGCTCAACCTGCCGCTCGAACCCGACCTGCCGGCCGAAGACGGCTGCGGGACCTGCCGCCGCTGCATCGACGCCTGCCCGACCGGCGCCCTTGTCGCCCCGTACGTCCTCGACGCCAGGCTCTGCGTGTCCTATTTGACCATCGAGCACCGCGGCCCCATCCCCCGCCGCCTGCGCCCCCTGATCGGGAACCGGATCTTCGGCTGCGACGCCTGCCAGGAGGCCTGTCCGTACAACCGCTTCGAGAACCTGGACGGAAAGACGTGGCTGGCCCCCGCCGCCGCGGGCGGGGCGGCGGACCTGATCCCTTTGGCCGGGATGACCGACGGGGAGTTCCGGCGCCGATTCAGGAACACGCCCGTCCTCCGCGCGACGCGCGACGGCTTCGTGCGGAACGTGGTGACGGCCCTCGGGAACTCCGGGAGGAGCGAGGCCGTCCCGGCCCTGGAGAAAGCGCTCGAGGATCCGAGCCCGCTGGTGCGGTCCACGGCCGCGTGGGCGCTCGGCAGGCTGTCGCCGCAATCGGTGCGAAGGCTGCTGCCCGAAACGCTCGGCCGGGAACGCGATCCCCTCGTGCTCGAGGAGCTGCGCGCCGCCGCTGCCGGACATTTTTTCTATTTCCAAAGGCAGGATCCCTAAGTACAATGGTGCCCGAACCGCCCGCACCGCGCGGGGAAGGGGGCCGGAACCTCCGGCGCCGCCCCGGACCGCACCGGCAGGGCTGCCGGCGCGCAAGCGGGCGCACGGGGGCATAGGGCCGGATGAAGGGCGACAGGGAACGAGGGGCCGGGAAGGATGGGCGGGGCGCAACGGACGCCCGCGACGGGATCGGAACGCTCCAGGGCACGTTCGATGCCGCGCCGGCCCGGCCCACGGATCGGCGCGGCCGCCAGGCGGTGGAAACGGAGCGCGACCATCTCATCACCCGCCAGGTCTTCAATGCCTCCAACGACGGGATCTGGGCCATCGACGGCGACCGCCGGATTCTCCGCATCAACAGGAAGCTGCTCGGCCTGCTCGGCAGGGAGGGGGAGGATGTCGTCGGCCGCACGTGCACCGACATCCTCCCCGGCGGATGCCCGCGGCGTTCTCAGTGCCCGTGGGCGCGCATCCGGGAGGGCGCGCCGGTCGTCGAACAGGAAGCGTCCTTGGCGGCCCCTTCGGGGGAGCGGCTGGTTTTCCGGGTGACGGCCACCCCGCTGGCCGACCTGGGGGGGGGCGTGATCGGGCTGGTCGAAACCTTCAGCGATATCACGGCCATCAAGCGCGCCGAGGCGGCCCTGCAGCAGGCCAATCACGAGCTGGCTATACGGGCGACCGAAGACGTGCTGACGAAAATCGCCAACCGTAGGAGATTCGACGACTATCTTGAAGCGGAGTGGCGCAGGCAGAAGCGCGCCCGGAAACCCATCGCCCTGGCCATGTGCGACGTGGACCGCTTCAAGGCCTACAACGACCTCTACGGTCATCAGGCCGGGGACGCCTGCCTCAGGACCGTAGCCGGGGTGATCCGCGACAGCATGTTCCGGGCCGGCGACCTGTGCGCGCGTTTCGGGGGCGACGAATTCGCCGTCATCCTGCCCGAAACCGGAACCAACGGCGCGCGGTGCGTCGTCGACCGGATGCGGCGCCGGATCGAGGAGGCGCGGGTCCCCCACGCGGGGTCGGACGCGGCGCCGGTCGTGACCATAAGCTGCGGCGCGGTCTCGGTGGTTCCCGGCGGCGCCGCAGGGCCGGATGCGCTGATACGGGAGGCGGACAGGCGTCTGTACAGGGCCAAGCAGGACGGACGCAACCGCTTTGTCTGCGGCGGGGAGGACTGACCGGCCGCCGGCGATCCCGGGGCTCGAGAGTCGCCGCCGGGTAAAGCTTGCGCCCAATCTGCCGATACGATCCCATTGAGGATGAAAAACATTCCATACCGCAAACCTCTGACCGGGGACCTGGCCGCCGAGAGGCGGTCGGGCGTCGACCGCCGGGGCCGGATCTCCATATTCCCCCTGTCCCATCTGGGCCCCCTCCGGAGAAAGCAGTCCGGCCGCCGGGCGCAGGACACCGGGTATGTCGACATCTACGATTTCCGGACATGGTCTGTGGCCGTCTCGGTCGCCCTTCTTTCCCTGATGGACGCGGTGCTGACGCACCGGCACCTGGCGGCCGGCTCGGCCGGCGAGGCGAACCCGGTCATGCAGGCCGTCATCGGGCTCGGCGGCATGCCGGCCTTCTACGGCGTCAAAGGCCTGATGACGCTTCTGGCCGTGGCCGTCATCATGCTGCACAAGGAATGGCCGCTGGGAAGATTCGCCGCGCGGTTCTGCCTCTGGATCTACATCCTGCTTTCCCTGTATCATATCTATCTCGTCGCGCTCGTCGACCGGATGCCGCACTAGCCGCGCGCGGCCTCCCGGGCCGGCCCGACGCCGGGTTCCAACTGCGTCCCCCAAAGAGGTGCCTATGATCGGAGACATGCGGCGCAGCGTCCTGTACGTCCCCTGCGACAGCGAAACCAAGATCGGCCGGGCGGCCCGGATACCCGCCGACGTGCTCCTGTTCAACCTGGAAGACGGGGTGGCGGCGTCGCACAAGGACGCCGCCCGCGCCGCCATCGCGCGCGCCCTCGGCGGCGGCGGACTCGGCGGCCGGGAACATGTCGTGCGGATCAACAGCCTCGCTTCGGACACGGGCGCCCGCGACCTGGCCGCGGTCGTGCCCGGGAAGCCCGACGGCATCTGCCTCCCCAAAATCGAGGGGGCGGGGCAGGTCGAGGAGGCCGACGCCAGGATACGGGATCTTGAAATCCTCCACGGCATCCCCGAGGGGACCATCGGCCTGCACGCGATGGTCGAGTCGGCCGCGGGCGTGCTTGCCGCGGCCGAGATCGCGGCCGCGTCGCCGAGGATGGCGTCGTTGATCTTCGGCTCGGCCGATTTCGCCCTGGATCTGCGCTGCCGGCCCGGAAAGGACCGGGCCGAGTTCCTTCTGGCGATGCAGATGCTGGTTCTGGCCGCCCGCGCCGCGGGGATCGACGCGATCGACGCCCCCTGCTTCGACATCCGGGACCCGGAGCAGCTGCGGAGGGAATCGGCTGCGGCCCGCCGCCTCGGGTTCGACGGCAAGAGCGCCCTGCACCCCGGGCAGCTCGACGTCATCCACGAGGCCTTCGACGTTTCCCCGGAGGACCTGGCCTGGGCCGAGAAGGTGCTCGAAGAGCTCGACGCGGCCGAGCGGCGGGGCAGGGCCCTGGCCGTGCTCGACGGCACGCTCGTCGACAACCCCCACCGCGCCGCGGCCCTGAGAATCCTGCGCCGCAGGCCGGCAGGCCGAAAATGACGGCCCGGGCGGGCCCCGGGCGCCACAATGGGGCCCGGGCATGGTACACTGATGGTTCTTTTTAAGATTCACGGGAGGCACAGGCGGATACCGATGGATAGATTTCAAGGCTCCGACAGCTACATTTTAAGTGACGCGCTGCGTGAAATAGTCAACGCATCGATCGTTCTGAAGCGGCCGCTTCTGATCAAGGGGGAGCCGGGCACCGGCAAGACGGAACTTGCCCGGGTGATCGCCGAGGACCTGGGCCTGCCCCTGATACGGTGGAACATCAAGTCCACGTCCAAGGCCAGCGACGGCCTCTACGTCTACGACACCGTGCAGCGTTTGAACGACTCCCGCTTCCACGACAAGGACGTTGCCGACATCGGCCAGTACATCCGGATGGGGAAACTGGGGGAAGCCCTGAAGGCCGAGCACCAGGTGGTCCTGCTGATCGATGAAATCGACAAGGCGGACCTGGAGTTCCCCAACGACCTGCTGTTCGAACTCGATCAGATGAGCTTCGATATCGTCGAGACGGGGGAGCACGTGAAGGCCCGGCACCGGCCGATCGTCGTCATCACGAGCAACAGCGAAAAGGAGCTGCCCGACGCGTTTCTCCGCCGCTGCCTGTTCCATTACATCGAGTTTCCCAGTCCCGAGATGATGGAGCGGATCGCGCAGGTTCATTTCCCGGACCTGAAGCGCCGCCTCCTGTCGCAGGTCGTCGCGAAGTTCTATCTCGTCCGGCAGCGCCACGAACTGAAGAAGCGGCCCTCGACGAGCGAACTGCTCGACTGGATCGCCGCCCTGCTGGCCGGGGGCATCTCCGAGCGGGAGCTCGAGAGCCGCCTGCCGTTCCTCGGCGTGCTTTTGAAAACCGAGGACGACCTGGCCAGGGTTCTGTCGCGCTGACGCCGCCCCCGGCGGCCCTCCTCTTGGGGATACGGTATGTTCGTCAACCTGTTCGGGTCCCTGCGCCGACGCGGCGTCCCTGTGACCCTCAACGAGTGGATGCTCCTGGAGCAGGCGCTGTCGGAAAACCTCGTGGATGCCTCGCTGACCCGGTTCTACTACCTGGCGCGCGCCATCCTGGTCAAGACCGAAGCGCACTTTGACCGGTACGACCAGGCGTTTCTCGAGTGCTTCGGGCATATCGAGTCCGACGACGATATGATCGGCCGCATCGAGGCGCGGCTCTTCGAGATGCCCCCGCTCGAGCTGACCGACGAGGAAAAGCGGATGCTGGAGTCGATGGGCCTGCAGGAGCTCCGGGAGCGGTTCCGGGAACGCCTGCGCAACCAGGACGACGACCCCCACGCCGGCGGCGCCCGGCACATCGGGGTGCGGGGCCGTTCGCCCTTCGGGGCGTGGGGCTACAACCCCGCGGGCGTGCGGATCGGGCAGGGCCGGAGCCGGCACCGGAGGGCCGTTCAGGTCGCCGAAGAGCGCTCCTTCGCCAATTACCGGGATGACGTGGCGATGGACACCAGGGCGATCAAGAACGTGCTCAGCTACATCCGCCAGGTGGTGCGGGAAGGGCCGCGGGACGTGCTGGATCTGGACGGCACCATCGACGCGACCTGCCGCAACGCCGGCGAGCTGCATTTCGTGTGGGAGCGGGCGCGCCGCAAGAGGATCAAGCTGCTGCTTCTGATGGACGCCGGCGGCACCATGTCGCCCCACGCGGAGCTCGTCAGCCGCCTGTTCTCCGCCGCAAAGGATGTCGTGAAGGACCTGAAGTTCTACTATTTCCACAACTGCGTCTACCAGGAGCTGTTCACGGACATGCGGCAGAGGACGGCCGTGCCGACCCGGAAAGTGCTCGAGGAGGCCGAACGGGACTACCGGGCGATACTGGTCGGGGACGCCTTCATGGCGCCGAGCGAATTGCTCGATCCGAACGGGGCCATCGATTACTGGTACCGCAACGACCGGCCGGGAATCGAGTGGCTGGCCGACATCCGGAGCAAGTTCCGCAACGCCATCTGGCTCAACCCCGAGCCCCGTGCGTGGTGGCCGTCCGTCCCCTCGACCCGGATCGTCCGTCAGGTCTTCCCGATGTACGAGCTCACCCTCGAGGGGATGCACGCCGGCACCCGCGATCTCATGAAGCGGTGACCGGCGGGGGCGGGTCGCCGGTTTGTCCCTTCGCCTTCTGGCACCGCTCCGCCAAAAGCACCACGAGCAGGTTCGAGACCGTCGCCGCGGCGATGAAAAACGTCCAGGCGATCCCGAACCACTTCAGGACGAAGACGGTCGCCAGGCTGGCCGCGAACCCGGCCGCCAGGCTGGCCGTCCGGTAGCTTCTGCCGGTCCGCGCCAGGAGGAACAGGCCGAGGAGGCCCCCGTAGGTGAACGAGGCGATCTCAAGGCCGACCATGACCACGGCCCGGTCGCCATCGTCGAAAAAGAGCGCGACGGAGGTGACGACGGCGGCGAAGAAAAAGCTCGAGACCCGCGACATGCCGAGCGTCGCCCGGCGCGGCCACCAGTCCGTCATGAAGGAGGACGCCAGGGAGTTGATCGAGGAGCTGAGCGTGGACATGGCGGCGCCCAGGATGCCCGCGAGCAGAAGCCCCTTCAGGCCGCTCGGCAGCTCATGCACGATAAAGGTGGCGAACTCCCTGTCGGTCTCCATCGGCGCCCCGCGGAAATAGATGTGCAGCAGGGAGCCGACGGCCAGAAACAGCGAGAATTGCACGAACACGAAAATGCCGCTTCCCACCATGGCGCGCCGCGCCGACGGCAGGTCCCGGCAGGCCAGCACCCGCTGGACCATCATGTGGTCCACGCCGTGAGAGGCCAGCGACAGGACCATCCCCCCGAAGATGGCCGAGGGGGCGAACCGGACATCGTGGAGGAAGGACCCGTCGAAATGGAAGATCCGGGCCTTGCCCGATGCGGCCAGCTGCCCGATGGCGTCCCACGCCTCCGGCTGCAGGTGGCCCAGCAGATAGGCGATGGAGATGATGCCGCCCGCGAGATAGAGCACGAACTGGAAGCTGTCGACCCATACGATCGTGCGGATCCCCCCCAGAAGCGCATACAGCAGGGTGATGCCCCCGATGAGGCAGATGGCCGCCCACAGGGGCCACCCGGTCACGAAGTGGACCACGACGCCCGTGGCCATGAACCGGACCCCGTCGGCGAGGATCCTGGTCGCCAGAAACACGACGGAGGCCGATTTCTGCATGCCGCGGCCAAAGCGCCTGCCCAGGACCTCGTAGATCGACGTGATGCCGCTTTCGAAGTACCGGGGCAGCAGCAGGACGCTGACGAGGATTCTCCCCAGGATGTACCCGATGGCGATCTCGAGGAAGTACCAGTCCCCCTGGTAGGCCAACCCCGGCACGCTGATGAACGTCAGCACCGAGGTCTCCGTCGCCACAATGGAGAGCATGGCGACGGCCCAGGGGACCCGGCGGCTGGCAAGAAAGTAATCTTGTGCCGTGCGGTTGCGGAAGCTCTCCAGGATCCCGTATCCCACGAAGCCCGCGAGCATGGTGACGATGATTGTATAGTCCAGAGTGTGCGTGACGCCCCTCCCGGAATCCCCCCTGCGCCGGCGGGAGACGTACCGGGCGGGACCCTGCGCTCGAACGGTTTCGGAAAACGGAGCTCCATAGTACCCCAGAAGGATCCGGTCGAGAAACCTGTTTCTCTGATTCGGCGAACATGCTACGCTTTCATGGGATCGGCAATGACAAAGGGGGGCATGGTACCGTGAGAGGATTCAGCAAATACGCATTCTCGAGGGCTCTGGGGATCGCCGGGGCGTTCGCGCTCGCCCTGCTTGCGGCCGGGCACCCGGCCTCGGCCGAATCGCGCCCGGGCACCCCGGAGAACAGGGATGTCTACAGCGGCATCTTCCCGGATGTCGTCGCGAAGGTCGACGCAAAACCCGTCTACGGCAGGGAACTGGAGCGGGCGATCCGCAGCGAGCTGATGCCGATCGGAAGCCCCAAGTGGACGGACCTGCGCGAGGACTACCGAGGGCGGCTGGTGTACTCCAGCCTCTCCTCCCTGATCAATCAGAAGCTGCTGTACGCGGAAGCCGTCGCCGCCGGCGTTACGACCAGCGACGAGGAGGTGCAGGACGCGTACCTGAAAATGACCCAGCAGTTCAAGGACGAGGGGGAGATGCAGGCCTATCTCGACCGCATGCTGATCGACCGGGAGGGGGCGGTCGAGGATCTGCAGAAGAATCTCCTGATCTCCAAATTCATCGACACGAACGTCCGGCGCCGCGTCAAGGTCACCCCGGAGGAGATGTCCCGGTACTACGAGGAGCACCAGAACGAGTTCCGGCACCCGGACATCGTCCGGACCAGCCAGATCTTCCTGGAATCGGACGGGACGCCGGAGGGGGAGGCCAAAGCGGAGCAGCTGGCGCGGGAGCTGTTCGAGCGGATCCAGAAGGGGGAGGATTTTGCCGAGCTGGCCCGGCAACACTCCAAGAGCTCGACCGCAGAGCAGGGCGGGGACATCGGGTACACGTCCAGGGACGTGCTGGCGCCCGAATATGCCGAGGCGGCGTTCTCTTTGCCCATTGGCGAGTCGAAGGTGGTCAAGATGGCCCAGGGGTACCGCATCCTCAAGGTCACCGACAGGAAAAAGGAGGGCATCTCCTCCCTGAAGGATGCCGAAGACTCCCTCCGCGAATTCCTCATGAATGAGAAGGCCCAGGCCGAGCTCGTTGCGCTGGTCAACAGGCTGCGGGACCAGGCCGAAATCGAGTATCTGATCCCGGCGGGGGCCCCGCTGACCCCCTGATACGGCCGGCGGCGCGCTACAACCCCAGACTGAGAACGCGGTGGGAAAAATCCCCGGTCCGGATCCCGGAGCGGATGGTGTCCAGTACGGACGGCCCGAGCAGGGACAGGAAATAGGCAATCCCCAGTTCGCGTTCCTGCAGCCTCCCGTTCGGAAGGCAGTGGTGCCGCCAGAAGCCGGCCGGGGAGCCCGTGCGGTCCAGCCGGCCGATGAGCCGCCCGATATTGTGGAGGATCTTCCGCTCGGCCGTATCGAGCGCCCCCGGAAGCTCTGGGTCGACCGCCGCCAGGTCCGGCCGGATCCCCGAAAAGGTTTCCCGGACCTTCTCCCCGAACGCCTCGAGTTGAGCCCCCTGCCGGCCCGCGCTCGGGGCGGCCCGCCCCCCCGCCGGCTGCGCCCCGTCGAACAGATCCCCGATGCCGGCGCCCGAGCTCTCCATCGCCCGGCGCACCCGGGGTGCCAGGAGGGTGAACGCCGCCCGGGGCCACACGACGGGCATCGGGAGCTTGCCTAGCGCGTACAGGGCCTGGACCTGCGCGAAGTAGGCCACCTCCGCCGGGCCCGCGACTACGGCAAGGGTCGGGAACAGGGTGTCCTCGACGATGGGGCGCAGCAGCACGTTCGGGCTGAAAGCCCCGGGATCCTCCTCGAGCCGCCGCTCCAGCTGCCTGAGAGTGAAGGGCCGGCCGGTGTGCTTGAGCCTAAACCGGGAGCCCCTGCCCAGGAGCGCGTGCCGCTCGCCGTTGTCGATATAGAACAGTACCGTGGCCTCATCCCCCGTGCGCACCTGGGAATGGAATCGGGCCGAACGGAGTTTCCGGTCTTGAAGGGCGATGGCCTCTCCGATGTCTTCCGCGTGCTCGAGCGCCCAACGGAACACGTCCGAAACCAGGGGCTTCGCCTCCGGGTCCCGCGGGTCGAACAGGATCAGACCGCTGTCGTGGAGTATCCGGTGCAGGAGCCGCGCGAACGAGAGCGGGAACGTGTCCCCCGGCCCGTAGGCGGACGCGATCAGGGCGGCGGTCTGGTCCCTCCACTCCGAATCCGGGAGGTTCCTGGAGAAGTCGCGGACCACGTCCCGGATCGCCTCCGGGAAACGGAGGGACCCCACGGGCCGGACCGAGGCCCGGGTGTCGCCGAACAGGGTCCGCCCGTAATCGGCCGTCCGGGCGTCGTCGTCCCGGCCCAGAACCGTCAGGCGCGTCACTTCCGCCAGGTCGTGGTCCTCCGTCTCCATCCAGAAGACGGCCACGGCCCGGATCCCCCGGTCCCGCAGCTCGCCGGCCAGGCGCACGGCCGTCAGGGCCTTGTAGACCGTCAGGAGAGGGGCCGCGAAAAGGCCCGTCTGCTGGCCGGTCAGGACGGCGACGCAGTCCGGGTCCTCCAGCGCGTCGATCGATTGCAGCGTGGCCTCGCCGCACCCGTAGCTCCGGTTCTGCCTGCGCAGGATGGATGCGGTCCGGGAGCGCTCGAAGCCGCGGCAGAGGACGGACTCGCAGAGCCCGGGGCCGAGGCTGGGGTGACTGGGGGCGCACGGGTAGAACTGCATCGCCGCGGGCGTGCGCTCCAGGTACTGGAGGAAAAGCTCCGACTGCCGCGGCAGGCTTCGGTAGGGGATGTCCAGGATCGATTCCATAGTGCGCCGCCGCCCGCCCGAGCCCGGGCCCTAGGACCGCCGGTATCCGGTTTGGAGCGCGCCCGCCATCTCGAGCAGCGCCTCGACCTTGCCCGGAAGGCCGAAAAGGTTGATGAACCCTTCCGCGTCCTTCTGGTTGTAGACGGCGTCCTCGGAAAAGGTCGCCAGGTCCTCCCTGTAGAGGGAGAAGGGGGACTTTTTGCCGGCCGCGATGATATTCCCCTTGTAGAGCTTGAGACGGACAGTGCCGCAGACGCGGGCCTGGGTCGAGTTCACGAAGGCGTCCAGGGCCAGCCTCAGCGGCGTGAACCACTGGCCGTTGTAGACCAGCTCGGCGTACCTGGCGGCGACGATGTCCTTGTAGTGGAGCGTTTCCCTGTCGAGCGTGAGGCTTTCCAGCTCGCGGTGGGCGGCCAGCAGGAGGGACGCGCCGGGAGTCTCGTAGACGCCGCGTGATTTCATGCCGACAAGCCGGTTCTCGACCAGGTCCGCGCGGCCGATCCCGTGCTCCCCGCCGATTTGGTTGAGCGCCTCGAGCAGGGGCACCGGGTCGAGGCTCCGCCCGTCGAGCGCGACCGGGGTCCCCCTGTCATATTCGATCTCGACATACCGCGGCCTGTCGGGCGCCTGCTCGGGGGAGACCGTCAGGGTATACATGCTCTCCTCGGGCTCCGCCCAGGGGTTTTCCAGGATGCCGCCTTCATGGCTGATGTGCCAGAGATTCCGGTCCTCGCTGTAGATCTTTTCCCTGGTAGCGGCAACCGGGATCTTCCTCTTCCGGGCATAGTCGATCGCATCTTCCCGGGAGCGGATGTCCCACTCGCGCCAGGGGGCGATGATCCGGAGCTTCGGGTTCAGAGCCTTGAAGGCCAGCTCGAACCGCACCTGGTCGTTCCCTTTGCCGGTGCAGCCGTGGGCGACGGCGTCGGCGTTCTCCTTTTCGGCGATCGCCACCTGCTGCCGGGCGATCAGGGGGCGCGCGAAGGAGGTCCCGAGCAGGTACTTCCGCTCGTAGACCGCGCCGGAGCGCAGCACGGGGAGCGCGAACTCCCGCAGGAACTCGTCCCGCAGGTCCACGACATAGCATTTCGATGCGCCGGTCCGTATCGCCTTTTCCTCCAGGCCCTCGAGCTCGCTCTCCTGGCCTATGTTGGCCGCGAAGGCGATGACTTCCGCCCCGTAGTTCTCCTTCAGCCAGGGGATGATGATCGATGTGTCCAGCCCTCCGCTGTAAGCCAGCACCACTTTCCTTGCCTGTGCCACCATATCCAGTATCTCCAGTTAGTGTTCCCGGGAGTTGATGCCCTCGACGAGTTTCTTCAGATCCGGCGTTCTGTCCTTGCTGCAGACGAGCACGTTGCCGTGCGCCTCGACGATGACCAGGTCGGAGACGCCGAACGCGGCGATCGAACCGGTCTGCGCATAGAGGATGCAGCCGGTCGCTTCCTCCGTGACAGTCGATCCGAGGCGGATGTTGGCGTGCGCGTCGGCGGGGAGGACGCGTTCGAGCGAGGACCACGTGCCGATGTCGTCCCACCCGAACCGGGCCGGGATCATCCGCAGCCCGGAGGCCTTCTCCAGGATCCCGAAATCGATGGAGATGCGCGGCAGCCCCGGGAAAATCCTGTAGATCTCGCCGTGGGATTCGTCCATGCCGACGTGGGGCCTCAGCCGGCACAGCCCGTCGTACAGCTCGGGCATATGCGTTTCGAAAAGCTCCAGCAGCGTCCGGTTGCGCCACAGAAACATTCCGCTGTTCCAGAAGTAGCGGCCGTCGGCCAGGTAGCGGGCCGCGGTCGGCGCGTCCGGCTTTTCGACGAACCGGACCACGCGGCGGCATCCCGCCGCGGAGGCGTCCCCCTCGGTCAGGATGTACCCGTACCCTGTTTCCGGGCGCACGGGGGGAATCCCGAAGACCACTCCCGTGGCATCCCCGAGGTTGCCGATGCCCGACCGGACGGCGTCCCGGTAGGCCCCCAGGTCGCGGATATAGTGGTCGGCCGGGAGGGCGAGCATCAGCCCGTCCGGGTCCCGCTTCTCGATGTGGAGGGCGCAGAAGCCGAGGCACGCCGCGGTGTCGCGGCCGACGGGTTCGACGATGAAGTTGCCCGCCGGTATGTGCAGCAGTTGCTGCCGCGCCGTCTCCAGGTGCGCGGCCCCGATGGAAACGAGGATCCGTTCCGGGGGGGCCAGCGGCAGGATCCGTTCGACCGTGTCCTGGATGAGGGACCGCTTGCCCAGAAGCGGGATGAAGGGTTTGGGCAGGCTGTTCGTGCTCAGGGGCCAGAACCGTTCCCCGCGTCCGCCCGCCATGATGACTGCATAGAGATCCGCCATGTTTCCTGCCCGCATTCCGACCGGCCCGGACCGTTGCGGCCGGTCTGCGGCCGGGGGGCGGGATCCTCTGCCCCGCGCCGGCCCGGTCGCGTGTTGCAGTGTCATTCTAATGGAGGAATCCCGGTTTTCCTATGGCAAAAAGGGAGGGGCGTCCCGCATTCCCCCGCGGCGGGTCCCGGGCCGCCCGGGCGCCCGGGCGGCCGCCGGAAAAAGATTTTGCCAAGCGCATGCGGGTGTGGGAATATGCCGCCGGTGGGACGTGCAACCCAATGGCCCCGGAGACAGCCCGCGGGACGGTGCGCACGCCCCGGGAGGGATGTTTGTGCTCTGTTTGCGTGAGATCCGACGTGCCGGCCGCATTCTGGACGCCGCCGTCACCGGGTGCGTCCTGAAGCGGGTCGCCCAGGCGGACGCCCTGTCTCTACTGTTGACCTGCGTTGACCGCGGGAAGACGCGCACGGGCATTCTGCTGTCGTGCGACCCGGAGTATGCGCGCGTTTGCGCCCTGGAGGACACCGGCGCGCCGGGAGCCCCCGCCGGATCCTTCGCGGAGTTCGCCCGGGCGCGCCTTGCCGGCGCCATCGTCTCCGGCGTCTCCGTTTCGGGCCGGAACAGGCAGATCCGCCTGGAGCTCGACGCGCGGCCCGATTCCTGGAGCCTGATCCTCTCCATCATGGGCCCCCGCAGCAACCTGTATCTGGCCGACGCCATGGGGCGGCTGGCGCACGCCATGCGCCCGCTCGAGGAGACCCGTCGGGACCTCAAAATCGGGGACGTGTGGACCGACCCGGCCGGCTCGGCCCCTTCCGAGGGGGTGGACCGGTGGGAAGACGTCGCCGACGACGCCTATCTCGGTGCCATCGGCCGGCAGTACGGGCAGATGCAGCTGCGGCGCGATGCCCTCGGGCTTGCGCGCACCATCGAGCAGGTCCTTGGCAGGGAGAGGCAGCTGCTCGGCCGCAAGTGGAACCGCCTCGAGGAGGATCTTGCCCAAGCCCGGCTCGCGGAAACCTACCGGAGGAAGGGGGAGCTGCTGAAGACGGTCCTGCACGAGATCCGCCCCGGGGACGACCGCATAACGGCCTCCGACTACGCCGCCGGTGCGGAGGTCGACATAGCGCTCGACCCGGATCTTTCGCCGTCGGAGAACCTGGAGGCGTATTTCGAGCGGTACCGGAAGGATTCCAGGGGCGCCGGGTTCATCGAGCAGCAGCTATCGAAACTGACGGCGGAGCGCCGCGAAATCGACGCCGCCGAGTCCTCCGTGCGCGCCGCGATGGAGGCCGACCCGCCCGACCGGCCGGCGCTCGAGAGGATCGGGTCCACGCCCCTCGTCCGGCGCCTGATCGGACGGTATGCGCCGCGGCGCCCGAAAGCGGCCGTCCCGGAGCGGCCGAAAGCGGAAAGCGCGGTACCCGCGCGCCTGCGCCCCAAGCGCTACAGGACCGGCGACGGGCTGGAGATCTGGGTGGGGCGGAGCGACGAGGGGAACGACTACGTGACGACGCGCATGGCGCGCGGCAACGACCTGTTCTTCCACCTTGAGGGGTATCCGGGCAGCCATGTCATCCTGCGCACCGGGGGCCGGACGGACCCTCCGCCGGCTTCCGTGCTGGATGCGTGCGAGCTCGCGGTCCACTTCTCGAAGATGAAGGAGGCCCGGAGCGCGGACGTGCACGTCGCCCCGGTCAAGAACGTGAAGAAGCCTGCGGGGGCCAAGCCCGGGTTGGTCTACGTGTCCCGGGGGAGAACCATCCGCCTGAGGCGCGACCCCGCCCGCCTCCAGAACATCCTTGCCTCGCGGATCGACGCGTAGGGGCCGCCCGGCGGGCGCGCCCGGTCATGCAATGATGAGGACATCGGGCGCGGCGCGCATCTTCGGCCCGTTTTTGGATGGCTTGTGCCCGAAAATCTGGTCCAGGTCCAGGGGCGGCTTGTCGAAGTGGCCGTGCTTTTCCCACGGATTGGGGAAGAAGACCTTGATCCCGCGGAATTTCAGAAACGGGTAGACCTCGTCGTCGGTCATCCTGTTGTACTTGACGACTTTGATGGCCTGTTCGCCGAGACCGTCGGCGTCGATGACCAGCTCGACATTCTCGAAGGACTGGAGGGCCTTCTTGTTTTCGATCATGAAGGGGACGCCGTCGCGTATGTTGGCGTCGCCGAACTGGTGCACGATCAGCACCTTCTTCCTCTTCAGCCGATGTTCCCTGACGTAGTCGTCGAGCAGCCTCTGCACCGTGTTGATCTGCCAGGCCTGGACGGTCCCTATCGGGATCCCCGGACGCTCCCTGCCCGGGTGCACCCGGAATTCGGGATCGATGGCCACGGCCACGTTCTCGTACTCGAGGTAGCCCTTCCGGATGATGCGCTCCACCTGCTCGACGGGGTCGGATTTGCCTATCTGGGTGTCGAGCACCACCATCCAGCCCCGCGCGGCCGCCGGTTCGATGTATTTGCCCGTGATGTCCTTTTCGATCCCTTCAAGGTAGAGGAGGCAGTCGTCTCCGGGCACGCAGGGGATGGCCATGGCGTAGATCAGGTGGATGCCCGGGATCACCCCTTTGCCCCCGTTTTTGGCCCGGATGTCCCTCCGCCAGGGGGCGATGTCGGACTCCATCTCCTCGATCGTCTTGTACTGCCCGAGGCGTCCGAGGACCGGGGCGACGCCGAACGCCCTTCCGTAGACGGTGAACAGGGTGTTGTTCCCCAGAACCGTCTCCGCTTCGTGGCCCGGCAACAGCCGCAGGGCATCGTACCAGTGGACCGATTGCGGGAAGCCCAGGTAGGCCGTGGCCGCCAGGATCAGGGAAAGCAACAGGGCGCAGGGAACGGTTCGTCGCATGGTCTGTTCGGGTGTCCTTCCATGTACGGCCCGCGGCATCGGGGCCGTATCCATTGTATCGGATGATTCCGTCTTTCGGATGAGATTTTCAATATATAGCGGCCCCCCGCCCGCGGGCGAAGGACTTTTTTTATTTGTACCGGCCGCCCGGATGCCGTACCATGAAGTCTTCATTGCCTTGACGGGCCCCGGGCCCCGTGCAATATAACCCTCGAACCATGTCAGGTCCGGAAGGAAGCAGCATTAAGAGGATCCTTATATGTGCAACGGGTTCCCCGGGGCTCGACCCATTATCCTATGCAATACCAGGTACTAGCCCGCAAATGGCGCCCGCAGAACTTCCATGAGATCGTCGGGCAGGAACATGTCTCGCGCACCCTCCATAACGCCCTGGAGAGCGGTCGGGTCGCGCATGCCTTCCTGTTTTCCGGCCCCAGGGGGAGCGGGAAGACCTCGACGGCGCGGATCCTGGCCAAGGCGCTCAACTGCCACGAAGGGAGCCCGGTGGAGCCGTGCGGGCGCTGCCCGTCCTGCACGGAGATCGCGGCCGGGAACTCGATCGACGTGCTCGAAATCGACGCGGCATCGAACACGAGCGTCGACAACGTCCGGCAGCTGATCGAGCAGGCGCGGTACCAGCCGGCGCGCGACCGGCACAAGATATTCATCATCGACGAAGTGCACATGCTGAGCAACGCGGCTTTCAGCGCCCTGCTGAAAACGCTCGAAGAGCCGCCTTCGCACGTGGTCTTCATCATGGCCACGACCGAATACCAGAAGATCCCGGTGACGATCCTGTCCCGCTGCCAGCAGTACACGTTCAAGCTTATCGCGTACCCCCTGATCCTGGACCGGCTGCGGAGGATCGCGGATGCCGAGGGGATCTCCATCGGCGACGGGGCGCTCGAACAGGTGGCCTTCTCAAGCGGCGGCAGCATGCGGGACGCCATGTCGGCGCTCGACCAGGTCCTCGCGTTCAGCGGGAACCAGGTCCGCGACACCGATGTGGTGACGCTGCTCGGACTCGTCGAGCCGAAGGTTCTCGGCCGGACGGTCCGGGCCATCGCCTCGGGCGACATCCCCGTGATCCTCGAGACGGTCGGGGAGCTGGTCGAGGCGGGGCAGGACCTGCAGGTGTTCTGCCGGAGGCTCATCGGGCATTTCCGGAACCTTACGGTCCTCAAGTCCGGAGTCGAGGACCTCGCGCTGCTCGGGATCCCCGGAAGCACGCTCCCCGACCTGCGGGAGCAGGCGGCGCTGTTTTCCAGGGAGGACCTCCTCCGGCTTTTTGAAACGCTTCTCGGGATCGACGGCGCCGTGCGGCACGCCGCGCAGGCGCGCTTCCAGCTCGAGATGGGACTGATCGAGCTCGCGCACCTGGCGAAGCTGCGGCCGCTGGAGGACCTGATCGCGGAGTTTTCGGCCCTGGCCGAAACCGGGCCCGCGCCCCCGGCCGCCGCAGGAGCCGCGCCGGCCGCTCCGCGCCGCCGGCCCGATGCGACACCGGTCCCCCGGCCGCCGGCCGCAAGGGAAATCCGCCCCCCCCGGGGGGGAGAGCGCCGGGAAGCGCCTGCCGTCCGGGCTGTGCCGGTCAGCGAGAACGAGGCTCCAGCCTCGGAGGACGCGCCGGCCCCGAAGGACGCGCCGGCCGGGACGGACGCGCCGGCCCCGAAGGATGCGCCGGGCGGGACGGACCCCCGGAAGCTGCTGCTTCAGATCGCCTCGGCCGTCGGCAGGGAGCCGCTCGAGTCGATGCTGGCCCATCTCGAAGGCGCCAGGCTCGAGGGCGACGCCGTCATCCTCGAAATGGGGAGCGCCAAGGAGTTTTTCCGAAGCCAGATCAGCGAAAGCCTCCCCGCCATCGAACAGGCGGCCTCCTTGGTCGCCGGCGCCGCAGTCCGGGTGCGGTTCGGGGAATCCGGGCCCCCGACGGGCGTCCAATCCGCCGGGCCCCCGGCGGGCGTCCAATCCGCCGGGCCCCCGACGGGCGTCCAATCCGCCCCGGGCCCGGACGCCCCCGCCGGATGCGCGAATCCGGATCTGCTCGAGAAGGCGAAGAAGGAGCCCGTCGTGCGGTCCTTCCTGGATACGTTCACGGGGCCCGTTGACGTCGAGAAGATCCATTCATGAGCGATTACGCCGAACCCATTGAACGGTTGATCGACGAGTTCCGGAAACTCCCCGGGATCGGTTCCAAGAGCGCCCAGCGGCTCGTCTACAGCATCATGCGCCGCAGCAGGGAGGATGCCCTGCGCCTCAGCGGCGCGATCGTGGAGGTGAAGGAGAAGATCCGCTTCTGCTCGCGGTGCAACAACTACTCGGACCGGGATCCCTGCGAATACTGCAACAACAGCCGCCGGTCGGGCGAGACGATCTGCGTCGTCGAACAGCCCCAGGACATTCTCGCCATTGAGAGGACGCGGGAATACCACGGCCAGTACCATGTCCTGCACGGAGCCCTGTCGCCCATCAACGGGATCGGCCCCGAGGACCTGAAGCTCAAGAATCTCCTGGAACGGCTGCGGGAGGGGAATACGAAGGAGATCATCCTGGCCACGAACCCGAACGTCGAGGGGGAGGCTACGGCGATCTACATCGCCAAGCTGCTCGGACCGATCGGCGTCAGGGTGAGCCGGATCGCTCTCGGGATCCCTGTAGGGAGCGACCTGGAGTACGCCGACGAGGTCACGATGTCGAAGGCGCTCGAACACCGACACGAGATATAGCCGGCGGCGCGACCCCGGTCAGTGCGCCCCCTCGATCCACACCTCGCCGTCCTCGCAAAATTCCTTTTTCCAGATGGGAACGTACCGCTTGATGGCGTCGATGGCGAACCGGCAGGCATCGAAAGCGGGCGCGCGGTGGGCCGACGCCACGGCGATGACGATGCTGCATTCCCCGATGTCCAGGTGCCCCAGCCGGTGGACGATGGCGATGGCGCGGATGTCGAACGCCTCCTTCGCCTGGCGGCCGATCTCCTCGATTTTTTTGAGCGCCATCGGTTCGTAGGCGTCGTATTCCAGAAACCGGACGCTTTTGCCGTTCGCGTGGTTGCGCACCACGCCTTCGAAGACGACCAGGGCGCCGTCTTCGGGCTGCTTGATCGTCCCGGTGACCGTCCCGATCTCGATCGGGTCTCGTACAAGTCGAAACAATTTACCCTCCACTGACCGGCGGGAACAGGGCGACCTCGTCCCCGTCGCGGACCGGCGTGTCGGGCTGGGCGAAATCGGAATTCAAGGCCAGAAGGACGGTCCCCCGGCAGCGTTCCAGCAGCGGAAATTCACGGATGAAATGATTCAGGATGGATCCGACGTCGGCATGGCCGCCGGCCTCCACGCTGGTCTCGCGCATCCCGGTGACGTCGGCAAGGGATGCAAAAAACAGCACGCGTATGCTCATGGGCCCAAGAATATCAGATCGCGGGCGCCTTGGGGGGCTGTTTTTGCATTTTCCGGCACCGCCGCACCCGGGATCCGTCCGGGCACTCCTCCAGCAACGACCGCATCGACTTGCGGAGCACCGGGTGCAGGAATTCCGGGGCGATCCGCGCCATCGGTTCCAGGACGAACCTGCGGCAGGCCAGGCGGGGATGGGGGATGAACAGGTCAGCCTCCCGGATCACGGCGCTGCCGTAGAAAAGGATGTCCAGGTCGAGGGTCCGCGGCGCGTTCGGAAACGGCCGCGCACGGCCGCGGTCCGCCTCGATCTGCTGGCATAGCCGGAGCAGTTCGCGCGGGCCGAGCCGGGTCTGGAGGCCGACGGCCATGTTCAAAAACCACGGCTGGTCCCCGCAGCCGACGGGCTCGGTCTCGTAGCAGGGGGAGGCCACCAGGGCATCGCCCGCCCGTTCGAGCTCCCGGAGGGCGTACCGGAGGTGCCCCTGCCTGTCGCCCAGGTTCGAGCCGGCCGAGATGTAGGCTTGGACTGGATCCATCGCGCACCTTGTGCCGGAAGACTGCGGGTATCAGAACAGGCTGTTTTGTTCCATCATGCTCCCGAGGCTCCCGATCCCCTTCAGCCAGAAGGAAAAACTGAACTGCGATTCCGTCCGGGCGTCCAGGGAGAATTGCCTGAATTCCGACGACAGGCTGCAGCAGTCCCACGCGTAGCCGACCCGGGTCCGGCTGTTCAGCAGCTGGTCGGACTGGAAATTATAGCTGATCGACACGCTCGATGCGAGCCCGCGCGCGGGTGTCCCGTAGCTGATTTCGCTCTGCAGCTGGCTGGCCGAGAGCATGCCGGGTTCCGTTTCGATCGCCCGGAAATAGGTCCCAGACAGACTGAAGGACCCCTGCTGCCAGCCGGTCGACAAGCCGACGTTGCGCCAGCGGCGGAGTTTGGTGTCGTAGTCGGCCCGAATGTCCTGGTACATCCTGTCCTTGATCCGGACCCGGATTTCGGCGCTGAGGGGCGAAAATACCCTCTCGACCCCGGTCCCGTAGAATCCCGTGGTCGTGTAGAGCGGGTAGAAGGCGTTGGCCCGCCCCGACCGGAACGCTCCACCGAACGAAGGGTCGAAGTAATACTTCTGCGCAAGCGCGACGGTCAAAAACTCCCGCTTCTCGGTTGCCCCCGAGCCGTTTTGGCCGCGCGTGTAGAACCGGTTCACGATCCCGTACTCGAATTCGTTGGTGTCGGCGACGGCATCGTAAGCGTCGAACCGGATGATGCGTTCGAGGTCGCCCGCGCCCCGGATCCAGCGGTAGGTCGCATAGGGCAGGACGGCGTGGCGGAACGGGCCGGCCCAGGAGGGGGCATAGTCTTTTTCAAGGTACGGCGTTTTGAGGTCGACCTCCAGGTCCGTATAGCCCCGGCGGAAGCCCTGGTTGCGGATGCCCGTGAGGGCGTCGGCGTCTATCCGCGCCCCGTAGTAGGTTTCCCGCACGCCGAACGACGGCACGACGGAAAAACCGGCCAGCGCCGGGAGGCGGAGGGCCAGGCGCGGGTGGATGTCGAGGCGCTGCACGATGCTTTCCGTGTCGATGCCGCCGTCCCTCCTGGACAGGCCGCCGACGGAGGACTCGAAGCTGTAGAGCAGCCCGGTGGCGCCGACCGGGGTTTCCCGGGACGAGAGGCCGATCGACGGGATGTTCCACGTCACCAGGGACTGGACGGGAAAGGTCACCTCCTGGCGCTGGAACGATATGTTGGTGGAGACGTTGTCCCGGTTCTGGGTCAGAAACACGTCGACATGCTCGGTCGCGACCGTCGCTTTGTTGAAGCTGTCGGCGAAGGCCTGGCGGAATTCGAAGCTGGAGGTGATGTTGACCCTCGCCACCGCGCGCCAGTCTCCCGGCAGGCGGGTCTCCCCGTCGACGACCAGCCGCACCCCGCCCTGGTCCCTCCGGTCCCGGATCCCGTAGGCTTCGATGTCGAAAAACGTCTGCGGATTCGGCCGCGTCCGCACTGTTACGCCCAGCGCCAGCCCCCGGAGGCTGAAGTAGTCCCCGAAAAGGCTCAGGTCCGCGCTCCGGCCGAGCGTCTGGTAGTATCCCTGGCTGAAGACGCGCCCCTTCGACGTGGAGGTCCCCGTCTGGAAAGTCGTGAATCCGCTGCTGCGCTTCTTTTTCTCCAGCGGGAGGACCGTATACGGGGTGTAGAAGACGGGGACCCCCTTGATCTTCAGGAAGGTGTTGCGGAGGCGCGCCGTGTGGTCCAGGCGGATGTCCGCGCGAGAGGCGGTGAACTGCCACTTGGGATTGTCCTCCCGGCAGGAGGTGATCGCCGCGTCGTGGATCCGGTAGGTGTCCGCCCCCGTTTTGATCAGCTCCCGGCCGAATATCGAGAATTCGCGGTCGGTGTATCCCCTGGCGTCGTAGCAGGTGCCCGTCTGGGATCTGAAGTTGAAGTCCGCCCTCGAGCACGTGAGCCACTGGTCCCCCTGGCTGAAGCGGGTCTCCCCGACCGTGTGCCCGTCGCCGGTTTCGACGTCGTATTCGGCTTCGTCGGTCGTGATGGCGAAATCCCCGAAGCGGATCTCCACGTTGCCCTGCACGCGGCGGAGGACCTTTCCGAGATCCTGGTAGTCTGAGACCAGGACGACCGTCCCCTCACGGTACGGGATCTCGGTGCGGCTGCGGGTGTCCGCCTCGGGCTGGCCTCCTCCGCAGGCCGTCGGCAGCGGCCCGAAGGCCGCCATCACCAGCCCGAGCAGGAGGACTCTGAATCGAATGCCGCCGTTTGTGCCGCGGCGGGGTACAATCGGCCGGTTTGGGTGTAGGAGCAACGGTAATAGACCTCAAGCGCCTGGGTTCGGATGGCAACGGCACAGGACCGGTCCCATCTCCGATACGATACTACGGCGCTATTGTATACACAGTCGCATTTTATTGATACCGGTCCTGCATTTTTGTGCATTGTAGCCTGGCGGCGGCCGGCGCCTTGTGCCGAAGCGTGCGCCGTGCGTGCCGTCCGCTGTCCGGCATGGGTGCCGTCCGCTGTCCGGCATGGGTGCCGTCCGCTGTCCGGCATGGGTGCCGTCCGCTGTCCGGCATGGGCAAAAAGCCCGAAATCGGCGCTTACAACTCGAATCGCATGGCGTATAATTGTAGCTTCCGTTGCATGCATGTTTCGAATGCTTCTTAGAACCAGTGTCCATTGTTTCGTGGACGATACGTGGAGGTAAGGCTATGGGAGTCAGAGTCGGCATTAACGGTTTTGGCCGTATCGGGCGGAATTTCGTGCGGTGCTGCCTGAATGATCCCGCGATCGAGGTCGTGGGAGTCAACGACATCACGAGCCCCGAAGTCCTGGCCCATCTGCTCAAGTACGATTCCGTCCTGGGACGGATAGGCGGCACGGTGGAACTCGAGGACGGCGATCTCGTCATCAACGGCAAGCGCGTGAAAGTCTACAGCGAGCGGGATCCGGGCAAGCTCGACTGGAGTTCGCTCGGCGTCGAGGTCGTCGTCGAGTCCACGGGGCTGTTCCGGGACCGCGAAAAGGCCAAATCCCACCTGAAGGGGAGCGTCCGGAAGGTCGTCATTTCGGCCCCGGGCAAGGATGTGGACGGCACCTTCTGCATCGGGATCAACATGGAGTTCTACGACCCCGGGAAACACCACATCATCTCCAACGCTTCCTGCACGACGAACTGCCTCGCGCCCGTCGCGAAGGTCCTCGACAGGGAATTCGGGATCGAATCGGGCTTCATGACGACCATACACAGCTATACCAACGACCAGAACCTGCTCGATCTGCAGCACAAGGATCTGCGGCGGGCCCGGGCTGCGGCCATCAACCTGGTTCCCAGCTCCACGGGTGCGGCCAAGGCCATCGGGCTGGTTCTGCCGCAGCTCGAAGGCAAGCTCGACGGCATCGCCATACGCGTCCCCACCCCCAACGTCTCGCTCGTCGACCTGGTGGTCAACGTCGCGCACGATGCCGGCAGGGAAGAGGTGAATGCGGCCTTCCGAAAGGCCTCCGAAGGCGAGCTCAAGGGGATCCTGGGATATACCGAAGAGCCTCTGGTCTCTTCGGACTATATGCAGGCTTCGGTGTCGGGCACCGTCGACGCCCTGGAGACGAAGGTGAACGGAAAGATGATCAAGACCCTCGCCTGGTACGACAACGAATGGGGGTATTCCTGCCGCCTGCAGGATCTCGTCAAGTTCGTCGGCCGCTGACCGCGGCGGATCCGCAATTCCCGAAGGCATGGAGGCCAAGACAGCCATGGCGAAAATCACGATTCACGATCTGGATCTGGAAGGGAAGAAGGTGTTCGTGCGGGTGGATTTCAACGTTCCCCTGCAGAATTCCCGGGTCGCGGACGACCTCCGCATCCGCGAGGCGCTCCCGACGATCCGCTACGCCGTCGACCGTGGGGCGGTGTGCATCCTGGCGTCCCACCTGGGACGGCCCAAAGGAAAGCCGAAGCCCGAGTTCAGCCTAGCCCCGGTGGTGGCGCACCTGTCGGAGCTTCTGGGCAGGAAGGTGCTGTTTGCAGAGGACTGCGTCGGGGAGGAGGCGCGCCGGCATGTGGGCGCAGCCCGTCCCGGGGATGTCGTCCTGCTCGAGAACCTGCGCTTTCATCCCGGGGAAGAGGCCAATGACCCGGAGTTCGCCCGGCAGCTGGCGGCGCTGGCCGATGTCTACGTCAACGACGCCTTCGGCAGCGCCCATCGCGCGCATGCGTCGACCGAGGGGATCACGCACCACATGGCCCGGGCGGCGGCGGGATTGCTGATGGAAAAGGAGCTGCGCTACCTGGGGGACGCGCTCCATCGCCCGGAGCATCCTTTCGTCGCGATCCTCGGCGGCGCCAAGATCTCCGACAAGATCCGGGTCATCGAAAACCTTCTCGGGAAAGTGGACCGGCTTCTGGTCGGCGGCGCCATGATGTTTACGTTCCTCAAAAGCCGGGGGGCCCAAATCGGGAAATCCCTGTGCGAGCACGACAAGCTCGATCTGGCCGGCAGCCTGATGTCCGGCGCCGGGGGGGAGAAGATCGTTCTGCCGGTCGATGCGGTTGCCTCCTCGGGCCCCGACGACGCATCCGGGGCCCGGGTGGTCGCAGCCGGGGAGATTCCCGAAGGCGCGATGGGCCTCGATATCGGCCCGGAGACAAGCGCCCGGTATGCGGCCATCATCCGCGGCGCCCGGACCATCGTGTGGAACGGCCCCATGGGGGTGTTCGAGAAGGAAGCGTTCGCCGCGGGGACGATGGCCGTGGCGCAGGCGGTGGCGGACTCCGGCGCCGTCAGCGTCATCGGCGGCGGGGATTCGGCCGCCGCGGTTGCCAAGGCCGGGGTTTCGGACCGGATCACCCACGTCTCGACGGGCGGGGGCGCTTCGCTGGAATTTTTGGCGGGGATCGAGCTCCCCGGCGTTGCGGCCCTGACCGACCGCGCCGCCGCGTTTTAAGCGCCGGGGCCTTTCCCGGAGGGCCGGAACGAAGATGGAGGATGCATGGCACGGATGCCCGTGATCGCCGGAAACTGGAAGATGCACAAGACGGTCGGGGAGGCGCGCGCCCTGGCCGAGGCCGTCAGGGAGGGCGCCTCCGGGGCGTCGCACTGCCAGGTCGTGCTGGCGCCCCCCTACACGGCCCTGCACGCCGTAGCGGAGGTGCTGAGGGATACGGCGCTGATCCTCGCGGCCCAGAACGTGCACTGGGAGCCCCGGGGTGCTTTTACCGGGGAAATCAGCCTCCCGATGCTCCAGGATGTCGGGTGCCGGATGGTTCTGATCGGCCATTCCGAGCGCAGGCAGCATTTCGGGGAAACCGACGCCACCGTCAACCGCCGGCTGCGCGCCCTGCTGTCCACGGCGCTCGATCCGATCGTCTGCATAGGGGAGTCGCTCGGGGAACGGGAATCGGGGCGTCACTATGATGTCGTTACGCAACAACTTGTAGGGGGGCTGGACGGCTTGACACGGGGGGACCTGGCGCGTATTATTCTGGCCTACGAGCCTGTATGGGCCATCGGTACCGGCCGTACGGCATCGCCCGAAACGGCGCAGGAGATGCACGCCTGCATCCGCAGGTGGCTTTGGGAGACTTTCGGGGACGAGGCCCAGGAGGTTCGCATTATATACGGCGGCAGCGTCAAGCCCGATAACATCGCATCCCTGATGCGGCAGCCGGACATCGACGGTGCCCTGGTGGGTGGCGCGTGCCTTGAAGCGCGGAGTTTTTTGGATATCATCCACTATCAATCCTGAGCCCCGGGGGAAAGCAGGTAGCTGAATCCAATGTTTCTATTTTATAGCGTTACCGCACTGCACATTCTTGTCTGCATCATTCTGGTTCTCGTCGTGCTTCTCCAGTCGGGGAAGGGAGCGGATCTGGCCGGCGCATTCGGCGGCGGCGCCACGCAGACCGCGTTCGGAAGCCGGGGGCCCGCCTCGTTCCTGTCGAAGATGACGTCGATCGCGGCCGTTATTTTCATGCTGACAAGCATCGGGCTGTCGATGATCTCGACGAAGACGGCGAGCCGGTCCGTCCTTGAAGGGGTTCTGGAGGAGACGGCGGCGCCACAGCCCGAAACCAAGCGACCTGCATCCGATGTGCCCAGCCTCACCCCGGAGCAGATCCAGAGAATGTACGAACAGGAGCTGGAGTCGCAAAAGGGGGATCCTTCCGCCGCGCCGCAGGCAACGCCCGATCTCCAGCCGGAGACTCCATAGACGTAGTGACGCGCAGGCGGTGGAATGCAACCGGCGGTCCCTGCGGGACCGCACAAGTGCCGAAGTGGTGGAACTGGCAGACACGCCATCTTGAGGGGGTGGTGGGGAAACCCGTGGGGGTTCGAGTCCCCCCTTCGGCACCAATGCAGCCGGTTTGTCCGCGTGCCCGGCTCGCTCCGTCGTGCAGGTCCGCCCCGTTTCATGCCCAGACCAAGACATTTCCCCCGGCGCCGGGACGCCGTGTCCGGAAGCCGGACGTTGTGTCCGGAAGCCGGACGCCATGTCCGGAAGCCGGATTGTTTGCCGCAGGCGCGCCGCGGAATTGCATTACAAAGGGCGATCGATGGGGTACAATGCCGATGAGTGCTGGAGGCGGCGACCCGTCGGTTGCCAAGGTGTACTGTGAATCATGAAAGACGGTCCTGGTGTCCGACCATAGACTCCTATGCATATAGACAAAACGATGGCGATGGAACGCGTCGACGGCGACAAGCTCCTGCTGGCCGAGCTCGCCGGGATGTTTCTGGATGACTACCCCCGTTTGATGCGCGAACTGCGCGACTCCACCGAGGCGCGCGATTACGCCGTGGCCGAAAGGACCGCGCACACGCTCAAGGGGAGGCTGGCTTTTTTCGGGCTGGAAAAGGCCCGGGACCTGGCGTTGCGTCTCGAGATGATGGGCCGGCAGTGCGAGATGACCGAAGCGCCTCCGGTCATCTCGGACCTGGACGCGGTTGTGCAAAGCGCGCTGCCCGAGTTCCGGTCCCTGTCGGCGATATCCGGGTAAGCAATCGGGCTGTCTGGAGGACGGACGCATGAGGGTTCTATTGGCGGATGACGACGATGTGTACCGCCACGCCATCCGGAAAACCCTTGAGGGATGGGGATACCGGGTGACGAGCGTCGGCGACGGCAGGGAGGCGATGCGCCTCCTCACGCTCGAGGACAGGCCGAATCTGGTGATCCTGGACTGGATGATGCCCGGCATGGACGGCATGGACATCCTCTGCCGCGTGCGCGCAGCCTACAACGTGCCGTATGTGTACATCCTGCTCGCGACGGCGAGGGATGGCAAGGCCGACATGATAGCGGGCATGGAGGCGCAGGCGGACGACTACCTGGTGAAGCCGTTCGATCTTCGGGAGCTGCGGGCCCGGTTGCAGGCGGGGCGCCGCATCGTCGAGCTCCAGGACGCTCTGGCCTCCAGGCAGCAGGAGCTCAGTCACCAGGCCACGCACGACCCCCTGACCGGCATCTGGAACAGGACGGCCGTCCTGGATATCCTGGAACGGGAAGCCAGCAGCTCCCGCAGCCGGAAAACCCCGCTCTGCCTGGCCCTGGCCGACATCGACCATTTCAAAGAGATCAACGATACCTACGGCCATGTGTCGGGGGACGCCGTTCTCATCGAGGTGACGCGGCGCATACAGTCTTCGGTGCGCCGCTACGACACCTTCGGCCGGTACGGCGGCGACGAGTTCCTCCTCGTTGTGCCGGGCCTGGACGCGCTGCAGGCCCGGTACACGGCCGAAAGAATCAGGATCCGGGTCGCCGCCCAACCCTGCTCCATCCTGGAACAGGAGATCCGCGTCACTCTCAGCATGGGGATTTCGGCCCATACCGGAGCGGGCAGCGCGGCCTCCCTGCTGCAGGCGGCCGACGAGGCCCTGTACCGGGCGAAAGCCCGCGGCCGAAACAGTGTGGAACTGGCCCGGGGTGGCGCCGACAACGTGAGGCTGTTCCCCCAAAGGAATTCCGGCTGACGGCCCAACGAGTGGAGGCGACGCATGGCACCTCTTTTCAGACGCCCGGGGGATTTCGGGCCGATCCGCCACCCCCCGCTGGTCAAAAAGCACCGCACGTACTACATCCTGGCCATCGGCGCCGCCCTGGTGCTGGCCTGCAGCCTGTATGTGGACGTCCGCGCGCCCGGGAGCGGCGTCCCCGGCCTCCTGCTGCGCGGTTTGTCCCTGCTGCTGGTCCTAGGCGCGATCGTCTACGGTTTCAAGCTGGAGCAGGAGGCGAAAAGATCCACCCTCAAATACAAAGAACTGCTCCTGGAGGCCAAGCAGAGGACGACCGAAATCATGGCGCTCTACGACACGTCCCAGGACGTTTCCGGCCAGCACCACCTGTCGTCTTTGCTGCAGATCATCGTTGGCAGGGCGATGTCGCTGCTGGCTACGCCCGGGTGTGCGCTTTTCCTATACGATGCCGAGCGCAATGATTTCGAGATCACCGTAGAGGTCGGGGTCGGGATGCCCGTCGGCACCCACATCCCCCTGCACGAAGGCCTCGGGGGCCGCGTGGCCGAAACCCTGGCGCCCGTGATCGTCAACGACTACCGCAACTGGCCCTACCGCTCCAGGGCGCTCGGCAGTCTGCCCATCGGCGCCACTGTCTGCGTCCCGATGATCCGGGGCGGGGAACTGATCGGCGTGCTGGGCGTGCACGAGAGCGGGGACACGCAGAGGGAATTCACCGATGCCGAGGCGCGCCTGCTGTCGCTGTTCGCCGACAACGCCGCCAGCGCCGTCTACAACGCCCGGCTGCTCGACCAGCTTCAGCACTCCAAGGAGCGGTTCCGGATCGCGGCCGAGTGCGCCAGCGACATCGTCTACGACTGGGATCTCGCCTCGGGGACCGTGGAGTATTTCGGCGCCAGCTCCGACAGGGTGCGTTCGCGGTCCCTGTCGTTGCCCACAACCAGAAAAGAGTACTGGGAGATGATCCACCCCGAGGACCGCGACCGGGTCAAGGAAGCGCTCGCGGCGCGCATGAAGGACGGGAGGCCCT
>Ga0123332_1000248_pt1 | contig 53178 bp, 49 predicted proteins | sample BioC12SIPDNA_4_FD_89958 | JGI IMG/M metagenome (GOLD analysis project Ga0123332, IMG submission 89958) | Anaerobic biogas reactor microbial communites from Washington, USA - Biogas_R2_A C12 SIP DNA | ecosystem: Engineered > Bioreactor > Anaerobic > Unclassified | place: Washington, USA... | reverse complement strand
TCGGGCGTCTCCGGCTCTGCCGCCATGGGTTATTCCACCTCGATACCAAACTGCCGCGCCACGACCCGGAACACGTCCACGTCGCGCATCCCGGTCGGATCCGGCAGCAATCCGGGTTCGGAGGAAAGCATCACGGTCCGCTGCGAGCGGTCGCGGGCCGGCGCCCCGTGCGAGCCCTTCACGAGCGCCGCGTCGAGGGGAATGCTCCGGGTCGCCGGATCGAACTGCAATTCCACCGGGTCGTAACCCGGCTTGCGATGGATGTCGATCGTGCGGGCGAGCGGCGGGGCGCGCTCCTCGTCAACCCACCAGTAGTATGCCTGCCAACTCGAAGGGGCCGAAATCAGCACGAGCTCGCCGCTGCGGGCGTGGTCCAGTTCGTATCTCGGCAAATCCTCGCCGGCGAGGACCTCGGCGATCCCCGGCTGGCGGCGAAACAGCTCGGCGATCTTGCGGATCGCCGCCGCGTCGCGGTTCTGGACGAAGACGTGCGAGAACTGGTGGTCGACCATCGCCCAGGCAAGGCTGTTTTCGAAATCGATCTGCTCGCCCTCGCCGCCGTCGCGGACGGTCAGCAGGCCGGCCTCGCGGAGGACGCGGTTGGGATAGGACACGTGGTCGACCGGCGTGATTGCATATTCTCCGGCCACGAGCCAGAGCGGGCTGGCGCCGTAGGCCTCGGCCAGCCGTCCGAACAGCGCGCCGAGCAGTTCGTCGAACTCCGCCACGGCCTGCTGGGCGGCGGCCGAGTCGGGACCGCTCCGCTGGGCGGCATAGTCGAGGTGCGGGAGGTACACCTGGAACAGGTTGGGACGCCAGCGCCGCGCGGCATGGACGGCCGAATCGGCGATCCAGCGGCTCGACGCCAGGCCGGCCGCGGGGCCCCAGAAATGATCCAGGGGGAAATGGCCCAATTCGTCGCGGAGCGTGCCGTAGAGGCTGTCCGGTCGGGTGTAGCACCAGAGCGACTCGCTGCCGTCGGGGTTGTGGATCGGCGCCGGCGTGCAGACGTAGTCCGCCCGGCAGTCCTTGCTGTGGAGCAGGAACCAGACGGCCGTTTTCAAGCCCTGGCGGGCGAGGAGTTCCCAAAGCTGCGGGCGCTGGATGCAGCCGTTGGGCGAGGTCCACATCTCGGCAACGCGACGCTCGCGCCAATAAAAGCCGTTGGCCACGATGCCGTGGCCGGAGGCGGCCGCGCCGGTCGCCATCGCCGCCTGGACCGGGCAGGTGACGCAGGGGAAGCTCGGCGTCAGGTCGGCGATCTCGCCGCCGGCCATGATCGAGCGGAGGTTGCTCATCGCGGCGACGTCCCGCTCGCGCAAGCCGGGAACGGAGAGGAACACAACAGAGTCACGCATCGTGGTGGCCATGCCTCCGAATCAGGGGATCGAGGAAGTCGAACGCCGCCCGTGCCGCGTCGGGGGCGATGTGGCTGTGGCGGCTGAGCTCCACGTAGAGCCCGTCGGAATAGCCGATTTCGGCCAACGCGTCGACCAGCGGCGCAAATTCGATCTGGCCCCCGCCGAACAGCAGGTGCTCGTGCCGCCCAGCGACCGAATCGTCGAGGTGGACGTTGACCAGCCGGGATTTCCAGCGGCGGACCTGCTCGCCGATCGGCGTCTCGCCCTGGCAATGCAGATGGCCCACGTCGAGCGTCAGCAGCAGCGACTCGCAAGGGAACCGCGCGACGAGTTCGGCAAACCGCCGCTGCGAGTCGATGAACATTCCGGGCTCCGGCTCCAGCGCGATCGCCACCCCTTGCCGTGCCGCGTCGTTGAGCACTTCTTCGAGCCCTTCGATCAGCCGGGCGAAGAGGTCCGCGTCGGCGGCCTCTTCGCGGACCGCGCCCGACCAGATCGACACGCAGCGGCTCTCCAACCGCTGGGCACAGCGGATGGCGTGGCGGTAGAACTCGATCCGGCGGCGGCGGTCTTCAATGCGTGGAGAAACCAGCGTCGGCTCGTGCTTCCTCCGCGGATCGAGCAGGAATCGCGCGCCCGTCTCGATCACCGATCGCAGCCCGGCCGCCCGCAGCGTGCGGCGGAGTTGCTCGAGCTGATCCGCCGTGGCGGCCGCGCGCGGCGAGAGCACCCCGTGGTCGATCGTCAGGGCGATCCCGCGATACCCAAGGTCGGCAACAAGCTGCACGGCGTCGAACAACTCGTGGTGCGCCAGGCCATTGGTGTTGTAGCCGAGAAACATCTTCGCGCGCGACCCCGCTTCTGTCCTACGGCTTCCGCAGCAGCCAGACGGCGGCGGCCTTGCCCGCTTCTTCCGGCGGTCCGCTCGCCAGGGTCAGTCTCTGAGGCTGGCCGTGGGCCTTGTAGGCGGCGGCGACAACCGGCGGCGCTTCGCCCCCCTCGCCGGCCAGCCAGACCTCGCCGGGCGCGGCCAGGGCGAGCATTCCGGGCAGGTCGAAGTACTTGGCCCCGCCCGGCAGGAAGTCCGGATCATCGAACCGGCTGACCGCCGCGAAGCGGAAACCGGCCGTGTCGAGGGCGACCCGGTGAACGCATTGGTGGCAGGCGGCCCGGGCGGCGGCGACCCAGCGCCCCGCCCCGCCAAGACCGACGAGGTTCACCGCCTCGGCGCCGAGCCCCTCGCCGCGGGCGAACGCCACGGCGGTCAGGATGTCGTGGACCCGCTTGGTGAAGACGGGGTAGTTGTAGCCGTAGGTGTAGCCGGCGTAGCGCTGCCAGGGTTCCTTCCCGTTGTCGACGAGTCGGGCATTTTCGATCGGCTTGCCGTCCTCGGAAAACTCGCCCTGCCCGAATAGATCGATCGCCAGCACGGCCATACCGCCATCGAGCAGCTCGCGGACCCCGGCGGCCGGATCGCCGGCGGCGGTCAGCGCGCCGTCCTTGCCCTGGGGCGAGACCCAGATCGCGAGCGTCTTGTTCCAGTCCTTCGGCTCGAGGAGGACGGCGGGGACCTGCTCGCCGAGCGATTCGGACCCGATCAGCAGCGTCGCCTGGCGGTAGCCGCCGCGGTCCACGTCGCTGCGGCCGATCGCGGCCAGGTCGCCCCCGCTGGTGAAGTCGGCGCAGACGTACCGCGTTCGCTCTTCTCCGTCGCCGGCCTTCTCCCACCGCACCACGCCGCGGCCGATCATCGCCAGCACGCCGCCGCCGACGATCCGGTCGAACGCGCCATTTTCCTCGCCGGCCGAGGCGATCGCCGCACGGATCTGCCGCTGGGCGTCGTCGTTGATCCAGCCGAGCAGGCTCCGCTCGTAGTCGTCGCCGCCGGGCGGCTGGGGATGCTCGGCGTCCCAGACGGTCAACTCCTCGCGGCTGAGCGGCTCGAAGTCCTTTTCCACGAGCTCTGCATCGGCGAGGTTCAAGCCGAGGTGCTCGTTGATCCAGCGGTACATCACCGCCCGCGAGGGATGGTTGTAGTTGTGCGGGAACTGGATCAGCGGTTCGGCCATCACCAGCTCTTCGCAGCCGAAGAGGCGGTAGAGCGCTTTCAGTTCGGGCAATCCCTTGGTCGCGATCTCCTTCGTCCAGTCATCGGCGGCGGTCATCCCCAGGGGCCGGGGCGCGATCAGGCCGGCGATCCCGATGTTGCCCTCCGTGACCCGCAGGTAGCAGGCGTTTTCACAGGTGCAGCCGCCCTGCATGGCCGTCGAGACCATTACGGCCGGGAAAGCGACGGCGGGCCGCTCGTCGATCGCGCAGAGCACGAACGTCTGCGTCCCCCCGCCCGAAGCGCCGGTCACCGCGATCCGCTTGGGATCGACGTCCGGCAACTGCTCGAACCAGTCGAGCGCGCGGATCGAGTTGTAGGTTTGCAGGCCCATCATGTTCTGGAGCCGCAGCTCGGCCTGGGGGCTGAAGTATCCCCAGTTCTCCGCCGTGTTCATCGCTTCGCGGACGCCGGGGCGGTGGGCCAGTTGCTGGCTGTCGGCGTAGCCGACCATGTCGTAGTGGAAGACGACGCAGCCCATCCGGGCAAGCTGCACGCAGCGCGCCTGCAAGGGGTAGCGCCCGGCCGGATCGAACCGCTCCGCCCGCGACGCGATCTGCCTGGCGAGATCCTCCGGGCCGGCGTCGTAGAAGCGGCCGTTCGCCCAGTGGCCGTGGGGGCAGAGCACGCCGGGCCGCCTGCCCGGGCGCCCCTCGGGCCGGTAGAGGCTCCCGGTGACGAAATGGCCCGGAAAGCTCTCCAGGTAGACCCGCTCGACGGTATAATCGTCGCGGTCGATCCGCCCATGAACGACGGCGTTGGTGGGCGTCTTGGTCGGCATCGGCCACAGGCCGTTGGCCACCGCGAGCTGGAGCCGGAGGAATTCGGAGCGAGCCAGCCAGGCGGGCCTGGTTTCCGGGGGGGTGAACGGGAAATAGCCGTTCAGGTTCGTCAACTCGCCAAGGCGCGCGTCGCGCGGCGTTTCCCCAGGGGCCAAAACCCGCGGCGGCTCGGCCCCCGCGCCGCCGGCCGCAGCCAGCAACAGAACGACCAGCGGTCCCGGGCCTAAGACTCCGCCGCGGACACGATGCCGAGTTTTCATGATTCGCCTCGCCGATAGAGGTGTGCTCCCGAATGTCTCCGTCTTGTACGATCCGTTATAATGCCTCCCGGAGGGCTTGCCAATCGAACCGGCCAAGGAGAACGCCATGAGCACCCCCGAGACGCCCGTCTTTCTCGCCCGGGAAAGACGCGACGCCGATCAACTGGTCGGCCTCCTAGAGGAAGCGCAAATCGGCGCCGAAGTCCAGGAGGTCTCCGTCGGCGAGCACGGCCGCGGATGGCGCGTCCTCGTGCCGTCTGGCGAGCAGCGGCGGGCGCGGCGGTTGGCCGCGGAGTTGGAGAACCAGCGCTATGGCGACCGGCGGACGCGGCGCGAGGCAGACGCCGCCTGGGGGGTGGTCGAGTCGGAGAGCGCGCTGGCGACGCCGACGCCGGTCTATTCCGCCCAGTCGGTGATGCAGGCCCATTTTCTCAAGAACCTTCTCCAAGAGCACGGCATCGCGGCGGTGGTCACCAACCAGGTTCTTCACGGCGGCGCGGGCGTCGACCTGGTCGGCACGCCGACGGCGGCCGAGGTGCTCGTGTCCGCCGAGGATGCCGAGGCGGCGCGGCGGTTTGCCCTCGAGTTCGACGACCGGTTGTACGAGGGCGGGGCATCCGCCGCGGCCGGACGGGAGGACGAGGAAGCGGCGGAGCCCGCATGGCCGGTCTGCCCCAAGTGCGGCGCCGCGCGGACGACGCGCTGCCCGGTCTGCGAGACATCGGGGACCGATTTCCCGCCGGCCGACCAGGGGTATCTTGGCGACCTGGCCGGCAAGGCCGCGGGCTCGTGCGCGGACTCCGGAACATGTGCCCTCTCGAAGCCGGCGGAGAATCCCGCCGAGCCGGCGGAGGAGGAACGCAAGCCGGCGGTGATCCTGATGTGCACCGTCTGCGACGAACCGTTCGTGCCCAGCTACCCGCGCCGCTGCCAGTGGTGCGGGCACGAGTTCGACGACGGCTACGTTGTCGAGCGGATCGTGCCCGACGTGGATATCCCCTCGCGGGCGATTGCCGTCGTGGTCCTGCTCGGGCTGCTCCTGATCGGCGTCATGGCGTATTTCATCCTGATTCTCTGACGACAAGCGGAGTGCTTGCCCGGTCAACTCCCGAACTCCGGCCGGCGCCGCTGGAGCTGCCCCTTGAGCCGCTGGACGATCGAGCTGTGCATCTGGCTCACGCGGCTCTCGCTCAGGTCGAGGGTCGCGCCGATCTCCTTCATCGTCAGCTCTTCATAGTAGTAGAGGATGATGATCAGCCGCTCGTTGCGATTGAGCCCCTTGGTGACCAGCCGCATCAGGTCGTTCTTCTGGACACGCTTGGTTGGATCCTCGCCCTTCTTGTCTTCGAGGATGTCGATCTCGCGGACGTCCTTGTAGCTGTCGGTCTCGTACCACTTCTTGTTCAGGCTGATCAGGTTGACGGCGTTGGCGTCGAGGATCATCTTCTCCAGCTCGGGAACGGAGATCTCCAGCTCCTCGGCCAGTTCGTTCTCCGTCGGCGGCCGCCCGAAGCGCGCTTCGAGGTTCCTCATCGCCTCGTTGAGCTTGCTGGCCTTGGAGCGGACCAGGCGGGGCACCCAGTCCATGGTCCGCAGCTCGTCGAGCATGGCGCCGCGAATTCGCGGAACGCAGTAGGTCTCGAACTTCACGCCGCGGGAGAGATCGAACGCGTCGATGGCGTCCATCAGTCCGAAGACGCCGGCCGATATCAGGTCGTCGAGTTCGACCCCGTCCGGCAAGCGGGCCCAGATCCGCTCGCCGTTGTATTTGACCAGCGGCAGATAACGCTCAACCAGCCGGTTGCGCATCTGCTGGTTTGTGGGATCGTTCTTGAAGTCGATCCAAAGTTGCTCCACATCATCCGGAGCGACAGTGGTTGGCATGCAGTCCTCCGTGACAGCGCGTCAAGGCACGAATGCCGAGCTATCCTGGTTGTTGTTTCCGGGGCACATTACGGTCGGTTCTCGTCCAACCCGTCGGCTGTCGCCGCGCGGACGGCCGCATCGACGGTCCGTCCGGCAATCCATCCGAGCATCCCGCCGATCGCGGCGAAGACGCACAGGCCGATCCACGCATCCAAAGCGATTCCTTCGCTGGCCTGTCGGCGAATCAATCCGCGCGGCGTCATCGTCAGGATCGCCAGGGGGCCGGGGATGCCGGCATAGACCCCTGCCACGAGCGAAACCTCTCCGTGCCCTCGAAAATTACGCAGTCGTTAAATCTTGACATCGCGCGACAAGGCGATGGTCTTCTTCGTTATCGGCATTTTTGCCGTGTTGGATGAGTCGATTTTCCAGTTCCGTTCCTCCGCCGCGGCCGATCTCCGCCGCGCACTTCGCTGCTCCTCCGGCGGGGCCCCCGCCGAGCGCGTCTTCCAGCGCGTGGGCAACGGCGAGCAGGGCTCGCGCCGCGGGGGCCGCGGGGTGCGAGATCACGAACGGCGTCGCTGCCCGCCCCGCCGCCGAGACGCACGGCTCGATCGGGAGCCAGTCGCAGGGCGGCAGTTCGAAACCCAGGAACCGCCGGCAGGATTGCGCGATCCGCCCGTAGACGTCGTCGGCAACCTCGGCGGACGGGCACATGTTGACCAGCAGCCGGACGCCGGGCCGCCCGGCGGGGCCGGCCGCGACCTTGATCGCCGCGTAGGCGTCGAGCACCGCGCTGGGCTCCGGGGTGGCCAGGAGGACCACCGCGGCGGACGAACGCCAGAGCCGCCTGGTGAAGGGATGCAGGCCGTTCCCGCCGTCGATCACGACCAGGTCGGCGCGGGGGCCCAGGGCGGCGAACTGGTCGAGCAGACGCACCTGGCTCGATTCGGAGGCGTCGGCCAGATCGACGGCCGCCCATGCTCCGGGCAGGACGAAGACGCCGGCCGGACCCGGCTGGAGCGCTTCGCCCAAGGTCCGACGCCCGCAAAGCACGTCGGAGATCGTGTAGCGGTCCCGCAGCCGGCAGAGCGACTGCACGTCGGCCCGATCGGGATCGGCGTCGATCAGGACCGCGCGGAGGCCTCGCTGGGCCGCGGCCACGGCCAGGTTGACGGCGACCGTGGTCGTGCCGACGCCCCCCTTCCCGCCGCTGACCAGGAGCATCGGAACCCGCTCGGGGGGCCCGCCCGGCCGGCTTTCGGCGGCCTGCATCACCAATTTTCTAAGGTCGTTTGCCTGGTCGATCATGGGAGGTGAAAACGGGGCGAAAAAAGGATTCTCCGCGCGGTGGCGCCCGTGGCCGGTTCCCGCGCGGCGGCTTGGCGGTGCGGCGGCGCAGGCCTTCGCCCCGCGCCCCTAAACGCTTGCCCTTCAAGGCTCATTTGCGATACACGCTCTCCGTGCCCAGCACGAGCCGCGCCAGCCGGCCCGATTCGGCCGTTTCGATGTCATCCGGCACGTTCTGGCCGATCGTCAGGTAGCTGATCGGCAGCCGGCTCGAGCGGACCAGCGGCAGGAGGTTTCCCAGGCTTGTGGCCTCGTCCAGCTTGGTCAGGATCATCCCCGTCGTCCCCACCGAGGCGAACCGCGCCGCCGTGTGGACGAGGGCCCGCTCGCCCGCCACGCTCGACAGCACCAGGTGGACCTCGTCGGCTTCGGCCTCGCTGAGAAACGAGCGGAGTTCCTGGATCTTGATTTCGTCGCGGGGGCTGCGGCCGGCGGTGTCCATGAGGATCAGGTCGAGGCCCTCCAGCCGCCGGGCCGCCGAGCGCATCTCGCGGGGCGAGGAGACGACCTCCATCGGCAGGTCGATGATGTCGGCATACGTCCGCAACTGCTCGACCGCGGCGATGCGGTACGTGTCGACGGTGATCAGGCCCACGTTCTGCCGCTGGCGGAGGCGGAAGTTCGCCGCCAGCTTGGCGATCGTCGTCGTCTTGCCGACGCCCGTCGGCCCCACGAGCGCCACCAGCCGCCGCCGGCCGGGCGTCGCGTGGATCGGACCGCCGACGGGTATCTCCGTTTCGAGAATCCGCCCGATCCGCGCCTTGGCGAGCATCGGATCGGCCAGTTCGTCGTTGGGTGCTTCGCAGCGGATGTGCTCGATCAGCTGGCGGGCGATCTCCTCGTTGATGTCGGCCTCGATCAGGTCGGTGAAGACGCGAAACAGGCCGTCGGGCAACTCGCGCCCCGGGCCGCCGCGGTTCTGGCGGCAGAGCTCCTGGAGCATGATCCGCAGGTCGGAGAGCTGATCCTCGACGCCGCTCGGCGGCTGCTCGCCGGCCCTCGGCCCCGCTTGCCGGACGCCGCCGAGCGGGTCGCCCGCCGACCGTCCCGGCACCGGCCTGGCCGGCGGCGCGATCCGCGCCGCACCGCGCGCCGCCGCCCCCGGCCTGACGCACGCCTCGGGCAATCGGCTGGGTACATTCACCCCGGCGGAAGCGGTGACCTCGATCCGCGACCGCCCGCGAAGCAGGCCGAAGAACCGCCGCGATTGCACCTCGCGCGTGTGCAAGACGGCGGCGTCCGGGCCCAGGTCGCGGCGGACCAGCGAGAGGGCCTCGTGCATCGAGGTCGCTCGATACGTTCTGATTTCCATGGCGGTTTATCCGGTTCTTGCCGAATCCTGGAGGTTGTCTGGCGCCGCCGACTCTAGACGGCGTCGGTGACCATTGCCACCGATTCGATCTGCGTGTCTCGGGTGATCTCGTTGTAGCTGAGAACGATCAGCTCCGGCAGGTGCGCGCCGGCCAGCTCCTTGACCGCCGCGCGGACCTGCGGACTGCACAAGACGATTGGCGGGTGGCGGTCCAGCCCAAGCCGCTCCAGTCCGTCGGCAATCCGCCGGCAAGTCGTCTCCACGGCTTGCGGCGACATCCGCAGCAGCAGCCCGCGTTCCGAATGCTCGACCCCCGCGCGGATCCGGTCCTCCAGGGCCGGATCGAGGGTCACCACGTGGAGCCGGTTGTCGCGATCGCGGTAGCGGGTCGAAATCGTCCGCGCCAGCCGCGCCCGCACATACTCCGCGAGAACGACCCGGTCCTTGGTGCGGCCCGCGTAGTCCCCGAGGGTCTCGAGGATCGCGCTGAGCCGGCGGATCGGGACCTGCTCGCGGAGCAGCGACTGGAGAATCTGCTGGACCTCGGCGAGCTTCATCTGTGCGGGGATCAGCTCGTCGACGACGGCCGGCGCGGTCTGCCGCAGTTCGTCGATCAAGTGTTTCGTCGCGTCCCGGGTGAGAATCTCGGCGGCGTGCCTGCGGACCGTCTCCGTCAGGTGGGTGGCGATCACGGCGCACGGCTCCACCACGGTGTAGCCGAGCATCTCGGCCTGCTGGCGAACCGGCGGCTCGATCCACAGCGCCGGCGTGCCGAACGCCGGGTCGTTCGTGGCCAGCCCGGGGACGGTTCCCGAAGTCATTCCCGAATCCATCGCCAGGAACATCCCCGGATGGACCGTGCCGCTTGCCACCGGCAGGCCGGCGATCTTGATCCGGTACTGCTGCTGATCGAGCTGGAAGCTGTCCCGAATCCGCAGCTTCGGCAGGATGATGCCGATCTCGGAGGCCACGTTCTGGCGGATTCTGTGGATCCGTTCGAGCAGGTCGCCTCCACGCTTCGGATCGGCCAGCTTGATCAGGCCGACGCCGATCTCGACCTCCATCGGGTCGACCGCCAGGTAGTCCTCGATCCGCTCCTCCGGCTTCCCGGCCTTCTCGGCCTTCTGCCTGGCCTGGCTGGCCGCACGCTGCCGGGCAGTCCGATGCGAAAGCCTTAACGCCAAGGCGATGCAGGAACCGGCAATCAACACCAGGGGGGCCTTGGGCAGGCTCGTCAATGAGAGAACGCCGAGGAATCCGCCGGCCACGGCCAGGGCTTCGGGCCGGGCGAACAACTGGCGGAGAAACTCGCTCGGCAGGTTGGCTCGTTTGTTGGTCCGCGTGACCAGCAATGCCGCCGCCACGGAGATCAGGAAGGCCGGAATCTGGCTGACCAGGCCGTCGCCGATGGTCAGCTTGGTGAACAAGGCGGCCGCATCGCCCAGCGGCATCCCGGCTTCCACCACGCCGACGAACAGCCCGCCGACGATATTCACCAGGGCGATGCAGATCCCGGCGATCGCGTCGCCGCGGACGAACTTGCTGGCACCGTCCATGGCCCCGAAAAAATCGGCCTGGGCCGTGATCTCCTCGCGCCGCCGCTGCGCCTCCCGCTCATCGATCGTGCCGGCGTTCAGGTCGGCATCGATCGCCATCTGCCGGCCCGGCATCCCGTCGAGGGCGAATCGCGCGGCGACTTCGCTGATCCGGGTGGCGCCCTTGGTGATTACCACGAACTGGATGATCACGATGATCACAAAGATGATCATGCCGACGACGATCTTGTCGCCGGCCACGAACTCGCCGAAACTCCGCACCACCCCCCCCGCCGCCAGCAGGCCCGCCGACTCGCCACGCGTGAGGATCAGCCGCGTGGTCGCCACGTTCAAGACCAGCCGGAACAGCGTCGTGGTCAGAAGCAGCGAGGGAAAAATATTGAACTCCAGCGGCGTCTTCACGTAGACCGTCGTCAGCAGCATGATCACGGAAATCGTGATGTTCGACGCCAACAGCACGTCCATCAGCGGGACCGGCAAGGGAACCACGATCACTAGCACGCTGGCAACGATCCCCAACGGCAAGATCAGCTCGCGCAGCGTTGCGAAGGGGGAGCCGCCCGGGGCGCGCAATGCGACGTCCGATGCCATCCAGTTCTCCAGAGAGAATGGCCGGAAGACGGCCGTTCGAGGATCCGCTGAAGGTCAAGAATCGAGGGCGCGAGGGTACCCAAAAGCCGGCGTTCTGTCCAGGCCGGTTGTCGTCCGCCAGCGCGAACGGCCTCTCCGATCCCCACTTCTGGGGCGGATTCCTCGACAAGCTCAAGTCTTATTGCCGGGAGAAGCGATAAAGGATATGAGGAGAGTCTCTTTTCATCCGCCAGGGCAAGTGCGTCTTCTCCGCAGGCAAACTGGGCAGAGTGAAGTGTTCTTGATGCGCAACATCCCCCTTGTTGTCCTAGGTTCCGCAGTTCTGCTGCTTGCGGTCTCCGCCGGCTGCGACTGCCCGGAGCCGCCATCGCTGGTGATGCTCCGCGAAGCGCAGGGGGCGCCGGAAGCGCTGGATGCGCCGCCCGCGGCCGTCGCGTTTGTCGACGACTTCGACAGCGGGCTAAAGTTGGCCCTCCGCGACGGCAAACCGCTACTGCTCTTCTTCCACGTCCGCGATTGCGTCTATTGCAGCCAGATGCTCAACGAGACGCTGAGGGACCCGCAAGTGGTCCGGTTGGCGGAGAGGTTCGTCTGTATCCGCATCGAGGCGGACGCGTCGCGCGCGGTCTGCCGCAGGTTCCACGTCGAGGCATTCCCAACCGTGCAGTTCGTCTCCCCGCGGGGAATGCCGCTCAGCCGGCTGCTGGGCAAGATCGACGCCGAAGCGTTTGTCTCGCAGATGGAAGCGGTGCTCCGCGGCCCGCAGAATCGCTCCGTCTATCGCGGCGACCTGATCTTGCGATAACCCCCCGCAGCGGGACTGCCGTCCGGGAAAGACTCAACGCTCAAGGTTCAAGATACAAATGGAATCTGGTGCTCCCAGTCAAAGGCCCGGTCCTGCCCACTCTTGGCGATTGGCAATGGAACCTTGAACCTGCGATTCTGAACCCTCCTCTCTCTCCCATGCGCTCTCGGCACGCGCTTCACGCGGCTTGTCTTCGCCGCCTGTCCTGGAGTTGATAGACGTAGGCCAGAATCTCCGCCACGGCCGCATAGCGCTGGCGGGGAATCGGCCGTCCGACCTGGACCTCGCGACACAGGGCCTGGGCAAGCGGTTTCTTCTCCACGAGCGGAACCCCGCTCTCCAGCGCCAAGCGGCGAATCCGCTGGGCGATCAGCCCCGCCCCCTTGGCCACGACGATCGGGGCCTCCATCGTCTTCGCATCGTACTGGATGGCGATCGCCGTCTCCGTGGGGTCGGTGACGACAACGTCGGCCTTCGGCACGGCTTCTGACAGGCGGTGGAGCACCAACTGGCGCTGCACGGCCCTCCGCCGGGCGATCACCTGCGGATCGCCCTCCAAATTGCGCATCTCCTCGCGGACTTCCTGCGGCGTCATCTTCAAGTCCTGCTCGTGCTTCCAGCGCTGGAAGCCGTAGTCGAGCAGCGCGAGTACGAACAGCGCCGCGCCGATCTTGACGGTCGTCCAGACAAGCAGGCGGATCATGTAGACTGTCAGTTCCCCCACATCCAACTCCCCCAACCCGAGAATCGCCTCCTTCTCGCCGTATAGCACGGCGGCGGCGACCGATGCCACCACCGCCAGCTTGAACAGCCCGAACACAAGCCGCGCTAGACTGTGCATCGAGAACAGCCGACGCGCACCCTTGAACGGATCGAGATGCGAGAAATCGAGCTGCACCCTGCTGGGCAGAAAGAGAAATCCGACCTGCGCCAGGTTCACGGCAATCGCCGCCAGCAAGACCGCGCCGAAAATCGGCAACACCGCGCGGGCCAGCCCGCTCACCGCGCTGCCCCACTGCCAGACGGCAAAGCCCACGTCGGCCCGCACCCACGCAGCGCCGCCCAGTTGACTCCGGCCGTAATCCAGCAGGAACGAAACCAGCCGGGGGCCGGCCAGCAGCAGCGCCATCATCCCCGCCAGCAGCAGCACCGCCGAGCCGAGGTCCTGGCTCCGCGCAACCTGGCCCTCCTCGCGCGCCTTCTGCCGGCGATGCGGTGTCGGGGCCTGGGATTTGTCGCCGTCGTGGTCGGGCATCGTGTAAAAACTTCAGGGGGCAAGCGGCCGGGTTCAGGGTTCAGGGTCCAGTTTTCACTTCCCACCTCGTTCCCAAGCTCCAGCTTGGCAACCAAGTGGGAATTCTGTGGTATGCAAGTCTGAACCCCGAACCCCGAACCCTTCGCCGGTTCCCAAGCACCGGCTTGGCATCGAGTACTCCCGCCTCTGATCTCCTGGCAACCTCCACTTTACCGGCCGGGCGTTGGCACCTTCAGCGACTGGCAAATCAATTCGAGCGAGGGTTCAACCTGCCGCTGAAACACCCAGACCGCCACTCCGATCACAAGGGCCAGCGTGCCGAAGGCGACCATCGCGTTGATGCCGAAACCGACGACCAGGATGTTCAGTTGGGGCAGCGTGCGGCTGATCAATCCCATCACCAGCGTCGAGAGCAGCAGCGCGGCAACCAGCGGAGCCGCGGCGCGGATGGCGAGGGAGAAACTCTGCGCCGCCAGCACCACGAACGTCTGGCCGATTCCGGTGGGGATCGCGCCGCTGCCGATCGGAAGCGCCGTAAACGTGTCCAGCAGCGCGGAGAGCACCATCCGATGCCCGCCAATCAGCAGGAACACGGCGAGACTGGTGAGCAACAGCAGGTGGGAAACCAGCGGCGAGCTTTCACCGGAGGACGGATCGAACAGGTCGGCGAGCATCAGTCCGCCGAGCTGCCCGATCACCTGGCCGGCCAACTGGATTCCGGAGAAGAGGATCACGATTCCCAGGCCCAGGGTCAGCCCGACGACCAGCTCGCTGCCGATGTAGACGGCGTACTGCAAGGTCGTGCCCGGATCGGCCAGGGTGGCGTTCCACTGGCTGGGCATGATCAGCACGGAGATCGCCGCCGCAAGGATCGCGCGGACGTGGATCGGCACGTTGGTGGAGCTGAACACCGGAGCGGTCATCACCAGCCCGCTCACCCGCGTCAACACCAGGGTGAAGACGAGCAGCTTGCCGGCGTCGAGTTGGGCGATCAGGTCTGGCACGGTGGAACGGGTTCAGGGTTCAGGGTTCAGTCTTCACCTCGTTCCCGAGCTCCAGCGTGGCAACGCATGCCAGCAGGAGCTTGGGAACCTGTCTGCCGTGGGAGTTCGAAAAGCCCGGCGGTCTCCCCGCGTTCAGAACCGTCCCGGAATCGTTGTGATCAGGTTCGAGGAATAGTCGAGCAGTTGGGCGAGCAGCCACGGCAGCGTCAGGCTCAGGACGGCCACCATGGCGATGATCTTCGGCACAAAAGCAATGCTCTGCTCCTGGACCTGGGTCAGCGCTTGAAACAGGCCGACCACCAGCCCGACAACCATGCCGGCCACCAGCACCGGCGAGCCGACCAACAGGGCGATCCAAATTGCCTGCCGCGCCAGATCGATGGCGTCTTCAGCAACCATGGCGATGCCTTTTGTGAAAGCGGAAAGCGGAAAGCGGAAAGCGGAAAGCGGAAAGCGGCCGATTGCCCATCTTGTGTCAGGTGTATGGCGCAAAACTGTCCATCAGCATGCCCACGACCAGGTGCCAACCGTCGAGCAGCACAAACAGCATCAGCTTGAACGGCAACGATATCAACACCGGCGGCAGCATCAGCATCCCCATCGAGACCATCACGCTGGCGATCACCATGTCGACGATCAGGAACGGCAGGTAGACCTGGAATCCGATCAGGAAGGCGACCTTCAACTCGCTGAGCATGAACGCCGGCAGCAGCGCCTGAAGCGGCACGTCCTCATAGCCGTCGACCTCGGGCGGATCGGGCAGCCGGTTGAGGAACAGGTAGACGTCCTCGGTATTTCCCGCCCGCTCGATCTGCATGCTCATGAACCGGCGAATCGGCACCTGCCCGGTCTCCCAGGCCTGTTCCAGAGTGATTTGGTGGTCCGTATAGGGCGCGATTGCCCCCTCGTAAACCTCCTTCCAGACCGGTGTCATCACCAGCAGCGTGATGAACAGTGCGAGGGTTGTGATCACCTGGCTGGGAGGGAGTTGCTGGGTGCCGATCGCCTGGCGAAGCAGGCCGAGAACGACGATGATCCGCACGAAACAGGTCGTCATCATCAGCAAGGCCGGGGCGAGGCTGAGCACGGTCAACAGCAGCATCACCTGCAACGTCGCGCTGAGGCCCTCGGGGCTGGTCCATTGACTGGGGCCCCCGGCCATCCCGCCGGGCAATTCCAGCGATAGCGGGCGGTTGGCCGCGTCTTGAGCCGACACGGGGGCGACCGCGGGCAGCAGCGCAAGGGCGGCCAGCGTCCCGGCCGCCGCCCAGCGCAAGCGCCAAGGGCGCCGGCGCGGCGCGGCGTCCGATCGGCTTCGCTCGGGCGACTCAGCCATCCAGGCCCTCCCGTCCGCCAGGCAGCAGGGAGCCGGCCGAACGGACCGCGAACTCCGCTTCGGCGGACCGGCCGCTGAACTGCTGGAATGCTTGGCGGAAAGCTGCGGTTGCGCTGCCCGCCTGGGCCGATTTGCAGAGCCCGGCCAGCCGCGTGACTTGATCGGGATGTTCGATCTCGGTAAGTGTCTCGGTCCCCTCGGGCGTCGTGCAGACCAGCAGCAACTTGTCGCCGCAGCGGAGGAGCTGGACCTGCTGGCCCTTGGCGATCGAGGCCCGGCCGAGAACCTCGAACACGTCGCTGGGCAGAACGCCGCTGCCGCTCGGCGCCGCCCGGCGGATCAGCCAGGCGACGATGCAGAACAATCCCAGCACGATGGCAAGACTGCTGATCACCGTGGCGATCGAGCGGGTCGCGGGGTTGCCGTCCGTGGCGGATTGCCCGCCCTGCCTCGCCGTCCGACCGGCCGCGGCAAGGCGCGGAAACCCCGCACGTTCGACCGGGCGGGATGCCGTCTCGGACGAGGCCTCGACAGGCGGCGGCTCGGCCGCCCCGGCCGCCTCCGTCTGGTCGTCGCGCGGCGGCGATCCGCCCTCCGCCGGACCGCTGTCCGGCGGCTCCGCCGCCGAGCAATACACGGCCGCCTGCACCGACTGGACCGGACGGCCCGGCGGATCGCACGCCGTCGGACGGACAAGGCTCGGGGAGCCGCGTTCCGCGGGCTGGGCTTCCACGGGGGGGCAAGCCGGCTGGGAATCGCCCTCGACGCGGGGCGCGAGGTTGGCCGTGGCCTGCTTCCGGAACGAATCGGCAAAGAAACGCTGCTCCCCGGCCGCCCCCGGCGAGGCAACGAGCAGCAGCAGTCCGAGCACGGAGAGTTTCCCAGGCATCCTTGCCTTCACGGCGATCATCCCTCTTTCCGGCCGTTCACCCGTCTGCCAGCGGCCCCGCTGGCCCGCTTCCAGAACCGCGCGCGCCCGGCCGTTCTCCAATCGCGGCCCAGGATCGGCCCGGCGGCCCCTCTAGGCCGCCGGCGCTGTGCTCGCCACGAGTTCCGCCACGCGCACGCAAAAATTGTCGTTCAGCACAAGGACCTCGCCGCGCGCGATCAGCCGCCCGTTGACGTAGATGTCCACCGGATCGCCGGCCAGCTTGTCGAGCGCCACGACGGCTCCCTTCCGCAATCGAAGCACATCCTCGAGATACATCTTGGTGCGGCCGAGTTCGATCTTCAGGTCCAGCTCGACGTCGCTGAGCAGGTCCAGCGTGGCGGTCTCCGTGTTGGCGGGGCTGCCGCTCAGCTCGCGGAACTGAAAATGGGTGGCGCTCGGCGGCAGGTCCCTCCCTTCGGTCGCAACCGATTCGAGCGCCCTCTCCGCCTGTTGGAAGAGAAGTTCGACGTCCGCCGCCGAGATCGACGGCTGGGCGGCATCCGTCCGGTGATCGCTGCCAGCGGCTGCGGCGTGCCCTCCCGTTGGCGGACGGGCCTGGCTCGTGCCGCTCGCCTCCGCCCCGTCGAGGCGCCTGTCCCCCTCGTCATCCGCTGGCGACCGCCCACTGCCCGCCGGCTCCGCGGGCCGGCGGCCGGCGGGGGACGAATCTCCCGCCAATCTCCCGCCCGCGGCCGCCTCCGACGCCGCTTGATCCTCTGGATTGGGCGCGGCGGAGGACGCGGACCCGCTGCCGGATTCGGCTGCCGCGCCCCGCAACTGGGCTTCGATGTCCCCCTGGTTGATCAGCTCGTTGTCGTCGGCCATGGCAATCCATTCCCGGCTTCGTGAACAACTCCGGCGAGCCAACCCGCAAGGCCTCCTGCCGCGGGCATGTTGCCGCAAATCCATCCGCACCGGTCCGGCCCCCGCCAGACCAATCTCGGGAGCGACTCGGGCGGGCGGCAACGGTTCGTGCGGTCGGGCTGCTCCTCGATGAAGGAGAATTCACTGAAAAAGCGCCGACCGCGGGAACGGCCTGCCGAATGTGCGGTTAGTTGTCCCTGAAATCCGTCTTTTAATCAACCCCAACCCGGCGTCCATCAGGTCTTCCCGGCCCGCGCTCCGCGCCGTGAGGGTCACCGGGTCGCGGAGCCGATGCCGGTTTTCCTGCCAGGCCGCCAGGAACGCCTCTTCCTCTTCCCCGCCAATTGTGCCAGACAGGAGCCAAGAGGTGCACCGCGCCTCCGAGGACCTTGGCGGTCATCGCTCCCCCTCCTCGGCGCGGCAGCGCTGGCCCACCTCGTCGAGGCGCCGGGTCTCCAGCCTCGCCTCCTTGTCGAAGTGCGCTCGCTGTTGTTTCTCGCGGAGCAGCTCCAGGACGCGGAGGGAACGGTCGGCTTCGACGAGCGCTTCGCGGCGGCGATCGATCGCGCAGCGGATCGCCTCCTGCTTTTCGGCCAGGTCGCGATCCTCCCTCCGCAGCGCCGCCTCGTAACGCCGCGCGACCAGCAGCCGGTCGAGGTCCAGCGCGCCGGGCCGGGCCGCCTCGCGGCAGGTCTCCAACAGCTCGGCCAGCTTGGCGGCCACGGACTTCCGCTGCTCGCGAATCACCTGCTCGGCATGGAAGGCCTCGGCCAGATCGCTCCGCCGCTGGTCGCGGGCGGACGCCCGCAGCCGGAGGAGCGTCGCCAGACGGAACTTGAACGTGCTCATTGCCAGGTCTTAGTCCGTTGCCTCGATCGGGTTGCCTCGCTGCGGTCAGGGGGCCTCGGCGGCGGGCAGCTTCCGCGTCACGATCTGCAGGAGGTCGAGCAGCATCGCCTCGGCCTCGGCGCAACTGGCGCGCTGCTCGACGCGCTGTCGCAGCAGGGCGTCGATCTTCGGCTTCAGCTCGATTGCCAGGTCCACAACGGGGTTGGCGCCTTCGCGGTACGCGCCGATCGAGATCAGGTCTTGATGGTCGCGGTAGGCCGCCATCAACTGGCGGACCGCCAGGGCGGCCCGCTGGTGTTCCGCGCCGGTCACCTCGGGCATCAGGCGGCTGAGGCTTTCGAGCACGTCGACCGCCGGGTAGTGGCCCCCCGCGGCCAGACTCCGCGAGAGCCAGATATGCCCGTCCAGCAGCCCCCGCACGGCGTCGGCCACCGGCTCGTTCGGATCATCGCCCTCGACCAGGACGGTGTAGAAGGCGGTGATGCTGCCTTCGGGCGTTCGCCCGGCCCGTTCCACGATTCGCGGCAGGATCGCGAAGACCGACGGCGGATAGCCGCGGGTGGCGGGCGGCTCGCCCGCCGCCAGCCCGATCTCGCGCTGGGCCAGGGCGAACCGCGTCAACGAATCGACCAGCAGGAGGACATCCTTGCCCTGGTCGCGAAAATACTCGGCAACGGCGGTCGCCGTCGAGGCGGCGTGCACCCGCACCAGCGCCGGCTCGTTGCTCGTGGCCACGACGGTGACGCTCTTCTTCCTGCCTTCCGGGCCGAGATCGCGCTCGATGAACTCGTTGACTTCGCGGCCCCGCTCGCCGATCAGGGCGATCACGATTACGTCGGCGTCGGAGTAGCGCGCCATCATTCCCAGGGCGACGCTCTTGCCGACCCCGCTGCCGGCGAAAATCCCCAGCCGCTGGCCGCGGCCGCAGGTCATCAATCCGTCGATCGCGCGAATTCCGGTGGAAAGCGGCGTGTCGATTCGCGGGCGGCGGCAGGGGGCCGGCGCGCCGCGCTGGAAGGCGACCCGGTCGGCCAGCGCGGGCTGCCCCCGCCCGTCGATCGCCCTGCCTTGGGCGTCGATCACCCGCCCGAGCAGCGAATTGCCCACGCGGAGCCATCGCGATGTGCGTTTCAGCCGCACGCGGTTGCCGTGGCGGATGCCGGCCAGGTCCGCAAACGGGTAGAGCAGGGTCATGTTGTCGCGAAAACCGATCACTTCCGCATCGAGCGGAGGCCCCGTCTCGCGCTCGATCTGGGCGAGGGCCCCGACCGGCGCCGGGAACCCGGCCGCCGAGACGGTGATTCCCGCCGTGCGGGAGACCGCCCCGCGGATTTCAGCCGGCATCAGGTGGTGCAATTGCTCGACAAGGTCCATCGGCGGCAGCGCCCCTTTCAGGTTAGTTCCTCTTCGATCCGTCGCATTTGCGTTTCGATCGCCTGGTCGATTTCCCCAAAGGCGGTCTCCACCCGGCATCCTCCCCGGGTGACCGCCGGATCAGCGGCCAGCTCGCACGCCCCCAGGCCCGCCATCGCGCGAACCAGCGCCTCGGCTTGGGGTTGGAGGGCGTCGTAGTCTTGGGGATTGAGCCGGACGCGCACGGTCGGACTGCCCGCCACCAGCCGCAGCGTCTCGCCGACCAGTTGCAGCGGGATCTCCGGATGCTGCTCGACCTGCTTCCTCACGATCCGCTCGGCAATCGCGATCGCCAGCCGGACGGCGCTCCGTTCCCAGTGGGCCAACCAGGTCTCCTTGGCCTGCTGGATCTCGTCGATCACGGCGGCCAGCGCCGGCATCAGCGTGGCCAGCTGCTCGGCGAGCTGCGTCCCGACGATCCGCTGAATCTCTCTCTGCCCGTCGGCGTAGCCCCGCTTCCGCGATTCCTCCTCGGTCGCGCGGCGGATCCGCTCGGCATCCTGCTGGGCCCGGGTGAGCACCTCGCCGGCCTGCTGCCGTACCCCGTCGAGATAGACGCCGGCCTTCTCCGCCATGTCGTCGAAATTGAACGCCACGGGTTGGATTCCGCCGGCCCGGTCGGTGGCCTTGATGACAGTCGGCCTGTTCGTTGGCATCTGCTGGTCCTGGGGTGTGCTGGCAAAACGGTTCGCGGTCGCCTCCGGTCAGGCTTCCTGGCAGAATCCGGCAGGCGACGCCGGCAACCGGCGGCCGCGCCGCCCGGCGCTCCGCGGCGAGCGGATGCCCAGCTTCTGGGCAATCATTCCGATCCATTCGCGCGCCGCCTCGACGTCGCTCAGCCGCGTTGGGCCCGGGTGGTCCATCTCTTCGCTCAGCACGGCCGCCCGCGCCGGCGGCAAGGCCGCCAGCAACCGGTCGACGACGGCCGGCGGCGCGCCGACCAGCGCCAAGGCAAGCAGCTTCAGATCGGTCGCGTCGAGCAGGTCCTCCAGGTCGGCACGGTCGATTTGCGCCAGATCCTCGAACTCCATCCGCTCCGGCCGGAGCCGCTCCGCCAGCGGCGGATCGTGGGCCGAGAGGTTCTGATACAGCTGGCTGCCCACTTGGCGATCGGCCGCGTCGAGAATCCCTTCGACCGCCGCCAGGCCGGACACCCGGCGCAGCGGAAAATCGAACGAGTGCGACGGGCGGCAGCGCAGCGACTGCTCGATCTCGGCAAGAATTTCCGGATCGGTCTCCTCCAAATCCACGAGGCGGCGGAGGACCTCGGTCTGGATCCGCGACGGAAACCGGACGAGCACCTCGCCCGCCAAGGCGGGCGCCAAGTGCGAAAGAACCATGGCGATCGTCTGCGGCCGTTCGGTTGCCAGGGCGCCCGTTAGCCCGTCGGGCGAGATTTCGCCGAGCGACTGGAAAGCGCGCGGTGTGCCCGCGGCGGGCGTGCCGCCGACGGCCTCCGCCTGGAACCGGCCATGCCAGACGACCGGGCGCTGCGGCGCGGCCCGCAGGAACTCGTCGATCACCCTCCGCTGCTCGGCGGGATCGAGCGGGTCGAGGTCGAAGACGGCGCGGCGGACTCTCTCCGCCTCGTCGTCGGCCAGCTGGTCGAGCACCAGGTCGGCCGCCTCGCGGTCGAGAGTTTGGATCAGGATGGCGACCTTGCGGATTCCGTCTGGACTGCTGTTCATTGGGTTGTGTCTCGTTCGGGCCGGCCGCGTTGCGGCTCGGTTGTCGTTGTCTCTGGGCTGCCTGCCGCTTGCCCGCTGCGGCCGGGGACTATTCCGTCGGGGTCCCGATCCAGTTCCGCAGGATGCTTGCCGCCGTCTCCGGATCGCTGGCCACCAGGGCCGAGAGGTCCTCGCGGAGCGACTTGTCCGTTCCTGAGAACCTCCGCAAGGGGCGCTCTTCGCCCGCCTCGCCGGCCCCCTTTTCCCCGTCCGGCGCGGCAGCGGCCGCCGGCTCCGAGCCGTCGATCGTCTCGCCCGGTGGGATCGCGCGGATCGCCGATCGCAGCACGGCGAGGGCTGCCAGCCCGAGCACCAGCAGTCCCAAGCTGCTCCCGTGGATTCCCAGCCACGTGGCCACGGTCTCCGCCGCGCCGGGCTCAGGCAGCGGAGCAGGCGCAATGTGCTGGAAGTCGCTGACCTGCACCAACTGGGACGGGTCCGCCTGCCCTTCCGCCTGCGGCAGCACGCCCGCGACGAGCTGCTTGATCTTGGCCGTCTCCTCCTGGCGGATCTGCGCGATGTCGGCCGCCGCCGGCTCCCTGGGCTCTTCGCCCGGCGCCGGCGGATGCTGGTTCCGCCAGACCTTCGCGAAATAGCTCGTGGGGACGGCGATCGCCACCGCGACGCGCTCGACCGTGTGCGGCGCGAATTCCTTTTCGGTCTCCTCGCCCGAGGGAACCGCCGTCTCGCTCGACTCCCTCACTTTTTCGGCCTCCGTCGCCCCGTTCGATTCGCTCGCCGCGAGCGACCGGGCAGTGTTCCCCGCCGCATTCGCCACGTGGCCCGGGCGGCCGCCGCGGGCCTGGCCATGCTGCGATCCGGTGGCCTTGTTCTCGAGGTGACTGGCCGGGATCGACTTTTCCTTGTCGAACGCCGTTGTCCGCGTGCGATGCACCCTCTCCGGCGCTAGATCAACGCTCGGCGTGACGATCACCCCAGGCACGTAGGACAGGAGATCCTCGATCTTCCGCCGCCAGTTCTCCTCCTGCTTGCGCTGCTCTTGGGCGAGCAGGCCGCCGCCGCCGGTCGCGCCGCCCGCCGGGCTGCCGATGTGCGACCGGCCGGTGTTCAAATCCATCACGACGACGTTCTCCGGCCTCAAGCCGGCGACCGCTCCGACCATCGTCTGGCAGACCGCGTTGACGAGCATCTCGTCGAGCGGCTGCATGCCCGCCGGCTTGATGCTCACCGAGGCGGTGACGACGCGCTCCTTGCGCAGCCCCGGCTTGATCTCCTCGTCGAAGAGCACGGCCGCCCGCTCGATGCCCTTGATCTGGCGGAACACCTCGGCGAGGAATTTCTGCTTGTCGTTCTTGAGCCGCGCTTCGAACTTGGGGCGGCCTTCGAACGGGCTGCTGTTCTCCAGGGCGCCGTCGAGAATCTCACTGAAATCCCGCGGCAGGGCGCTGTTCTTGGCCAGCGCCGCAACATATGCCGCCTGCTTTCCGCGCGCCACGCGGATCCGCCCGCCGACAATCTCGAAGTCGGAGAGCCCCTCGGTCGAGAACGCCGCCAGCATCGGGGTCAGTTCGTCGCTGGAAAACAGCCGGTTGTCGAGCAGGTAGACCCCGTCGCCGGCGCCGAACTCCCTGGTGAACACGTAGCCCAGGCTGACCACGGCGACGATCAGCAACAACGCCGAGGTGGCCCGGCCGGACGGCGTCATCCCGGCGAAGAACTCTTTGATCGGAAGGAAGTAGCGATTGAGGACATCCATCCATGGAACCTCGTGCTGAATGGCTGGGTTGCTCGCCGGCCGGCGCGCTGCGCGCCGGCGCGGCCCGCACACGCCAACACGCGATCATCAGACCCGAATGCTTTGGACGTCGTTGTATGCCTGGACCATCTTGTCCTGGACCTGCATCATCAGTTGGAAGGCGATGTCGGCCCTCTGGACCGCGGTGAGGACCTCGGCCGGGCTGACGTCCGCGCCCGCGGCAAGCTGCTCCACTGCCCGGTCGGCGTCCTGCTGCATCGTGTTGAGCTGGTGGATCGAGTCGAGCAGAAAGTCCTTGAACGAGCCCTCGCCGCCCGCTGCCGCCGCCGCGTTGCCGAGCCCCTGCGGCGGCTGGATCGGCGCCAGCCCCCGGAAGCCATCGATCGGATTCATCAGGCAATAATCCTCAACGTCTGATTGGTCAAGTCTCTGTCGATCTCGACCGAGGAAACGCGGACCCCGGCCTGGAGCGTTTCGTGGGTCTGCTCCAGGCGGAGCGCCGCGGCGTGCCATGCCGCCAGCACGGTTTGCCGGTCGGCGTCGCCGCCCGGCGGCGCGGGGCCGCGGCAGAGGGTGGAAGCAGTCTCAATCATCAAAGGCCGTCAACCAGTCGAACACCGTTTCCCACGCTCGTCCGCCATGGGCCTCGATGGAACGAGGATCAGGTGGCAGCTTTTACCCAAAATATCGGGCCCGTGTCAAGAGATGCCTCGTGGGCGCTTCAGGTGCGAAGGTCCGCCTGGCGGTAAAGGCATTCCGGGAGGATCTCGCTTGAAGAGGCCCAGCACTGGGGATCATCGCGGGCGCGGGGCGCCGGCCGGCGGTCCCTGTCACGTTCGGCGACGGGTCTGCCGAGAACGGTCCGTGCATCGGCCCTTTTCCGGTCGATTGGTGGGCATTCGCTCCGCACCACCCCCCGCCCCCTGTACACGGCCGCTACGGCAAATCGAGCTTCTTCAGGAACTGCTCGGTTCGATCGGAGAAGTCGAGATCGCCCGGCTTGTAGGCGAATTGGCCGGCGTGGATCGGCTCGTTGAAACGCACCTTGGAGAGGTTGATCCGGATTGCCGGGCGGTCGTTTGGTTTGGCCTTGACCGTGGTCGTCGAGCCGGGAAGCCGGTAGAAGACGATCGAGTAGGGAAACAGATCGTCTTTGCCCAGGAAGAGGATCACGCAATTCGGCAGATGCGGCGGAAGCTGCTCGAACTCGACTCCCTTCCGCTCCCCGGCCTTGGTTTGATCGCCCGGGAGGGCCGTGGCGAGCACGCTCGGACGCCATCGCCCCTCCAGCTTCCAGGCGGGAAATTGAGGCTGGAGCAGAACGCTCTCCGGCGTTTCGAAGACGAAGGCCCGGTCGAACGAGTGGAGCAGCCCCGCCAACCCCCCCAAACCCGGCCATTGATCGATGGCCCGCAACCGGGCGCTCGTCCCGGCCTCCTCGATCTTCTGCTGAAGCCGTGCCAGATCGAGGCGCGACAGCGTTTCGGCGCCCTGGAGCTTGCGATAGTTCCACAAGAAGCGGCCGTCGCAGACCTCCAGGAGGCTGCTCGGCTGCTCGTCCACCTTGGTTTGCACGTTCAATTCCAGCCGGTATTGCAGGCCCTGATTCGATCGCTGTTCAAAATAGCTGCCCGAACCGATCACTTCCTGCCCGAAAAGACGCACGGACTGGGTGACGTGCGCCGAGACGGCGAAATAGCGTTGAAGAATCGCCCTTGCGCGGCGGACGAGAAGCTGGCCTTCGGGGTCGGATGCCGCATCGCTCCGCCGGGCGGTCTTCTCCCCTGCTCCGGGCCCCTCTCTTGCCGCCGAATCGTCTCCTAAACCGGAAACTGGCAAAACCAGGAAGCATGCGCAAAGCCTCGCGATCATTAACTTCGTGCGCATCGTCCGGGTCCTGACGGATTTTCCAAAGATTCGCGTTGTACTATTCCGACCTTTAAACCTCAGAGGGGGAATTTCGCGCGACCGGAGCCTGGTCGCCGGAATTCTCCAACCCTAGCGACTCTCGGGCAGTCAAGGCGGTCTGCCCGCCGAGTCGCGCTGGGGCGAGATCGTGGACCTCACGGATTGTAGGACGCGCCCGTGTCCGGGTCTACGTCAATCACGTCTCGGTCCGGGTAAGAAGCAAGCCAATGCGATGGGCGGCCCGGCGTGGGTCCGCTCGGCAGATTGAACTGGGAAACGATTCGTGGCCGGAGCCCTGAAGAGAGATAGGGGGGACACCTGATGAGATGCGGATTCGCTTTGTGTCTGATGGCCTTGGTGGCAGTTGCCGTGGGGTGCCGTGCGCCCCTGCGGCACGGAATGCCGCCGGCCGAAAGTATGCTCCAACAAGGACCAGGCGTCGGTGGCCCCGGTCCGGGAGTGATGTATCAGCAGGCGGCGGGTGCGTCCGCCGCCGACTCCCAGGTCGCTTTTGTCAGGCCTGAGGGGATGGTGGTCACCTGGGATGTCTCGATGCCCGGGCAATTCGACTCGGTTCCGATGGTCGCTCCCGGACGGCAGAACTTCCCCCAGGGCGCGATCTATCGCCTCAAGTTGACGAACATCCCCGCATACGACGGAGTCGAACTCTATCCGACCCTCGAAGTCGGGCCGGCAATGCCGCGAACGCAGGCGTTCCTGGCGCACAACGCGATTCCGATCGAACTGACCGCTTCCGATTTCGAACAGGTGCTGGCCGGAAACTTCGTCACCAAGGTGATCTACCTGCCCGACCCGGAGTATCAAGAACTGGCCTTGGCCGGCGTCGAGACGCTGGTCAGCACGCGGCTTGATCCGGGCGTCGATCCGATCGTCGAAGCCGACCGCCGGGGTTCGATCCTGGGCGTGCTGCGGCTGGGCAACAAGGACCTGGAGATTCCCGGGCAGGCCACCGAAGGCGCCAGCGTTGTGCCGACGTCTTACGCTCCCTTCCCCGGCGCTGGAATCGCCCCGGACATGGGGGCCCCGATGAACACCGGCCACCTGTCGACGGTCCCGACGAACTACATCTCGGGCGTGACGGGCCCGCAGTACGGCATGCCGATCAGCGGAACGCCGATCGGGCTTCCGGGCCCGCCGCATATCCCGCTCGGTTCGCCCGCCGGATTGCAGAAGCACGTGATTCGCAACCACACGCCCGGGCACATCCCCGCCCCGGCCAAGCAGATCCGGGTCAACGTTCGCCAGGTTCCCGGTCTCGGCTATCCCAAGCCCGGCAACACCGCTTGGATCGGTGGCCGGGCGGCGGCGGGACCGGTCTGCCGGCAGCAAGCCGGCGGCGAGGTCTGCGGCGATCCCGCCTGCCAGTCTTGCCCCTGACGATACCCGTCTCGAAACGTGCTTCCGGCGCCGCCGTGGCGGCCGGCAAGACGCGCGGCCGGCCCGGCGGAGGCGAGGCACTTGACTTGCCTGCGCCGGGAAGGGACGCCGCCCGATGAGTAACCCAAGTCCTCACCTTGAGGCCGCACGATACCCTGCCATGGTCCGCTCGCTCAGCCGTACAACCCAACGCCGAGTTGGAGACACTCGCCAGATGCGCCCCTCTCCAGGCGAACAGCATGCGACCGTCTCCGACCGCGGCTGGCGGCCGAGCCTGCCCCGAGTTGCCGGCCAGATGGTGCTCGTCGTGGCGGCCGTTCTCTCCCTCGCCGGTCGTGCGCCGGCCCAGCAGAACGTCCACCGACTGTACCATGCGATGATGCCGCCGGGAGCGATTGGAAGCATGCAACTCGCCCGCGGCGGACCCTTGGTGGGATATTTCCAGCCGGTCCTGATCAAGGGACCGGCTGGCGTGCTGGCCGCCATGGCCGAAGGCGGCGGCTTCGCCGAGGCCGAGACGGCGCCGATCCGGGTCGGGTTGCTGATCGGGCAGGTTTATCGCCTGCGGGTGATGAACATCCCCTTGAATCCAGGCGCCGAGGTGTTTCCCACAATCGAAATCATCGACCGCCTCCATCCGCCGGCCGGCCAGGAAGAACGCTTCCCGATCGTCGTCGAAATCTCCCACGACGATATCATGAAGGCCCTACAGGGCACGTACCTGACTAGGGTGATCTACCTCGAAGATCCGCAGTTGGCCCTGCCCGCCGCCCATGCCGGGCTACAGCCCTCCTTCGACCTGCCGCCCGGACAGGACCCGCTCGCAGTCGCCGACCAGATCGGCCGCCCCGTGGCCATCCTCCGCATGGGCGGAATCCTGCCGACCGCCGATGGCCAGCCGGACATGCAGTTCCTGTTCGGATGCCCGCCCTGGATCCGGCCCGCCCTGCCGAGCCCCCCGGACCCGGACCAGCAGGTGGTCCCCCAGGGGCTCGTCTGCGGCCCGCTGCCCGCGGGAACCGCCCGGCCCTGGCCGGCCGACGAATACATCTGCGACGGCGGGGATCGCAACCAGACCGCCAAGGTCACCCCCGATTGGGAAGTCCGCGGCCTGGAGACCGAAGACACGATCGCCCACTATGATACGCTCGACGGCCGCCGCGTCGTCGAGCCGAGCAACCGCGTCTGCATCTACAGCCCTCGCTTCTCGGCGGTTCGCCACGTCGTCGGCCTGCGGCTGAACCAGCAGATGCACGCCGCCGGCGGCGTCCGCCAGGAGACGATCATGGCCCGCGTTGCCGACACCCGCGAGGTCCGCAGCAGCACGCAGAATTTCCAGCCGATGGCCGAGGCGTCGCGCGGCCTGGCCAACCTCTACCAGTCCGAGCAAGGCGGCGGGACCCTCGCCTCGCGGACCAGGCTGCGAGGTTTCCACCAGGGCTCGTTCATGCCCTACGAGAATCTCGTGGCGATCCGCACCGGCGCGTACGACAGCGCCGAGACGGCCTGGCTCGCATCCAGAGCAAACGCGGCAATCGCCTGGTCGCACGACCTGGGCCTCCAGGTGATCATCGATCGCCAGCGGGCGGCCGCGGAGATTCGCGACCAGGGCGTTTCTACTGTCTTCACCGTCAACGAACCGCCGACCAATCCGCGCTTGCGGTTGATCAAGGTCGCCTCGACGCCCAACGCACTCCCCGGCGAAACGGTCGAATTCACGCTCCGCTTCGACAATCTGGGCAGCCAGCTGATCGGCAACGTGACGCTCATCGATAACCTCACCACGCGGCTCGAATACGTCGAACACTCCGCCGAGTGCAGTCTCGACGCCGACTTCAGCACCCAGCCCAACGAGGGCCAGTCGCTGGCCCTCCGCTGGGAAATCACCGAGCCGATGGCGCCCGGCGATGGCGGCGTGATCCGCTTCCAGTGCCGCGTACGGTAGGTCTTGCCGCTGGCCTGCAAGCTCCGGCCTCTACTTGGCTCCCAGGCTCCAGCCTCTACGGGTTTCCAAGCTCCGGCCTCTACGGTTCCCAAGCTCCAGCTTGGGAACCCGACTCCAACGGCCATCCGAACCGCGGGGCCGGCCCGCGCGGCGATCCGATCCGGTTGTCAGCGCGCCCCGAGAGCCGGATAATGGGGCAGCTCCAAACCGTCCCCCTTTACGCCCCCTGCAATGCTCTCCGATACCTCCGCCGACGCCCTGCGGGTGCAGATCGAACTCCTCCGCAAGGCGACGCCCAGCCAGCGATTCCGCCTCGTCTGCGATCTGACGACGACGGCCGTCGAACTGTCGCGCGCGGCGATTCGCCGCGCTGGTCCCGAGTTGAGCGAATCGGAGGCCAAGCTTCGCTGGGCGGAACTCCATTACGGTGGCCAGCTTGCAGACCAGGTGAGGGGTCATTCAAGAATCGCGGCGGGCGACATGAGCCAAATACCCCTCTTTGCGGCCTTGAAACCCGTAATCGAAGCCTTCGAGGGCCTCTCCGTCGCATACTATCTGGGCGGCTCCGTCGCGAGCTCCTTTTACGGTGTCGCACGTACGACTCTCGATGCCGATTTGGTCGCCGATCTCGAGGCGGGCCACGCCCCGCCCTTGATCGCCCGCCTTGGTGACGAGTACTATGCCAGCCAGGAAGCGATCTCCGATGCGATCGCGCGAAAATCTTGTTTTAACGTGATCCACCTACCCTCGATGTTCAAGGTCGACGTTTTCGTCGCCAAGCCAGGGCTTTATGATCGCCAGGCGCTGGCACGCCGGCGCTCGGCGGCTGTTTTCCTGGGCGGCGTGGCCGAGGATTTTATGATTGCTTCGCCGGAAGACGTCATTCTCAGCAAGCTCCAGTGGTTCCGGCTCGGCCAGCAGGTTTCAGAACGACAATGGCAAGACGTCCTGGGAGTGCTTCGCGTTCAAGGCCCTCGGCTCGACGAAGCGTATCTTCTGAAATGGGCTCGTGAGCTGGGCATCGGCGATCTGCTCGCCCGGGCGAGGCAGGCAATCCCGTCTCCGGACCTGCACAGCGGCGGGCGGAGTTCCCAAGACGCATGACGCCAAGGACGGCCTGTTTCCTGCCCCCTGTCCCCCCCTCTCCCGCGCTGTGACCAGCCCATCCAACCAATTCGAGTTCCGCTGCCCCGGCGAAACCTCGGCAATCAGCCGGGCCGTGCATCTGGCCCGACTGGCCGGCGGGTATCCCGCCTGCCGCCAGTGCCCGCATCGCCACCAGGTCGAGGGACTCTCGTCGCGGCTGGCGAAACGCACTGCCCAGCTGCGCCGCGCTGCGGGGCCGGCCGATTGGTTTCACGAGGAAGGGGCGGGCGGCGGCTTGCATGAGGGCTTTAACGCGGACTTCGCGGGCCGCCTGGCGGCCGCGTTCGGAGTCCTCCTCCGCGACTGGCTGCCGCCGGACCCGGCCAACCCGGCCGTCGTCGTCGCCGGCGACGGCCGGGCGTGGACCCAGGAACTGCTCGCCGCGGCCGCGGAACGATTGCGCTGGGCCGCCTGCGATGTGATCGAACTCGGCGCCGCCACCGCCCCGGCCCTGGCCTGGGCAGTTGCCCACTGGCGGGCCGATGGCGGATTCTACCTGGGCAATCCCAGCGGCCGGGCGCACGCCGCCGGCGTCAAGTTCTTTCTCTCCAAGGCGCGGCCGGTCTCCGCGGGCGATGCCCTGTCGGCAATCCGCCGGGCGGTGGATCACCCGCCGCGGCGGCCGGCGAGGCGGTTCGGCGCCGCCCGAGGGCATGGCGGCGCGCCGCACTACCTCGAGCGGTTCACCGCAGCGTTTCATGGCCTGCGACCGCTTCGTTTTGCCCTCCAGACAACCTGCCGCCCCTTCGTTGCCGCCGTCGACCGCTTGCTGGAAGACACCGCCTGCCGGGTGATTGCCGTGGACGCCATCGGCGGCCCCGGCTGGCCGCCGGCCGAGAGCCAGGTCCACTTCGCAATCGCCGTCGACGACGATGGCGAGCGGTGCCGCCTCTGGGACGAGCGCGGCCAGCCGGTGAGCCTCTCCCGGCTACTGCTGATTGCGGCCGCGCGCGGAGACGCTCTGGCCGGCCGGACCGTCGCCGTAGGGTGTGAAATCTCCGCCGCGGCGGCCGCGCGGCTCACCGCCCTTGGAGCCCGTCTCGTCCGCTGCGGGCACCTCCGTGCCGAGACCTACCAGGCCCTCGTCAAGCAGCAGGCCGCCCTCGGCGCGGACTCCGCCGGGCGGATCTGGCACACGGCCGGCGGCCATCTCGCGGCCGACGCGCTCGTCACGCTGGCGATCCTGCTTGGGCGGCTCAGCGGCGACGACCGGCCGCTTTCCCAGGTCCTCGACGCGGAGCTTCGAGACCACTAAAATCGTCTGTTGGCAGCGAAACGTTCCCGTTGCTGGTTCCGGTGCAAGCCTGGCGGGCCGACTGCCGCGGCCGCGACGCCGCCAGCACCGCCTTTTTGGGAACGATCGCCGCTGCCTGTGAAATCCCCGCCGGAATGGCCCCCCATGCCGGTACACCCCCCCCTACCCTTCTCTCCGCGTTTGCCTGCCATGGCCATGCCTGACTGGATTGCTGAACGAACCAGGTGCTTTGACTCCTCCGGGATTCGCAAGGTCTTCGACCTCGGCGCGAAGATGGCCGATCCGATCAACCTCTCAATCGGCCAGCCCGACTTCGACGTGCCGGGCGAGGTCCGCAAGGCGGCCATCGACGCCATCCAGAGCGGGAAAAACGGCTACGCGCTGACCCAGGGGATGCCCATCTTGCGCGAGAAACTCCAGCAACGGATCGACGCCGAATACGGCCATCCGGACCGCGAGTTGTTCGTCACGTCGGGGACAAGCGGCGGCCTGATGCTGGCCCTGATGGCCCTCGTCGACCCCGGCGACGAGGTGATCGTCTTCGACCCCTGCTTCGTCATGTACAGCGCGCTTGCCGGGCTGGTCGGCGGCACGGTCGTCACCATCGACACGTATCCCGACTTCCGCATCGATCTGGATCGGGTGGCGGCCGCGATCAGCGAGAAGACGAAACTGATTGTCTTCAACAGCCCCACCAACCCGACCGGCGCGGTCGCCACGGAAGACGAGGTCCGCGGCCTGGCCGAGTTGGCCGCCGAGCGGAACGTCGTCCTGGTCAGCGACGAAATCTATCGCGCCTTCTGCTACGACCGCCCCTTCCTCTCCCCTGCCCTCTACAACCCGGAGACCCTGGTCATCGACGGCTTCAGCAAGAGCCACGGGATGCCGGGCTGGCGGCTCGGTTTCGCGCACGGTCCGGGCGAGATCATCCGCACGATGATCAAGCTCCAGCAATATAGTTTTGTCTGCGCGCCCCAGCCGGCGCAGTGGGCCGGCGCAGCAGCGCTCGACGTGGATATCTCCCCGCAGATCGACGCCTACCGCAACAAACGGGACATGCTCCTGGCAGGCATCGGCGACCTCTACGAGATCGCACGCCCCGGCGGGTCGTTCTACATGTTCCCCAGGGCGCCCTGGGGCACGGGCGCCGAGTTCGTCGAGCGGGCGATCCAGCAGCACCGACTGCTGATCATACCGGGCAAGATCTTCAGCCACCGGGATACGCACTTCCGCATCTCCTACGCGGCTCCCGACGGCACCATCCAGCGCGGGATCGAGGCCCTGCGGAAGATCGCCAAGGAGGGGCCGTGAGCGGCGCGCCGCCGGGCGGCGCAAGGTGGAGAGATGGTCCAGGAAATCCGCTGGTTCGGCTTGATCCTCATGGCGGCTGCCTGGATCACGCTGCTGGTCTCGTTCTTCCTGCCCGCCGCCGCCCCGCTGAGCTTCGGCTGGGCGGCGCCGCTCCCAGTCCAGACCGGCTGGGAGAGCTTCCTCGAAGCGCTGAATCTGCCGCTCGTGGCGGGCTTCCGCCCCCTGGCGATCCTCGCGCCGTGCGCGGCGGCGATCAATGCGCTGGTGCTCGTCGGCCCGCTGGCGATTCTGGCCTTGAGGCAGTGTGCGGCCGCGTACGGCGCGCTGGTCTGCATCGGCGGCGGCCTGGCGGCCTGGCTCTGCCCGATGGTCTACGACGATCTGCGGATCGGATACTACCTCTGGATCGGCTCGATCTTCGCGATCGCCGCGGCCGCCTTTCTGATCGGCATCAGCCAACTGCGCGAGCAGAGCCTGGCCCACGATCGGCGGCTGGCCGAGTTGCGGAAGGTCCAGGCCGCCCTCGATCAGGCTTGATCGGGGGGAGCAACAAGGGAATCTGACGTGACACGAAGTTCCACACCAACCGAGACGTTCCTCCGCTATACCGGGTCGGCCTACGTGACGCCCCCGCGGCGAGTATCCCTTTTCGCCCGGGCCTTCCCCTCCCTGAGTTTCTACCGCAGGTTCCTGGCGATCGTGTTTGGCAGCAGCGTCCAGGCCAGGCGCGGGCTCTACGGCGACGCGGAGTGGTGCCGCAGCAGCCACGAGGTCCTCAAGACCCTCGAGTCGGTCGGCGTGCGCTTCGAGATCACCGGCATCGAGCACCTCGAGCGGCTGCCGTCTCCCTGCGTAGTCATCGCCAACCACATGAGCGTGCTGGAAACAAACGTCCTGCCGGTGATCATTCAGCCGATCAGACCGGTGACCTTCGTGGTCAAGCAGAGCCTGCTCGACTACCCCGTCTTCAAGCACGTGATGCGGTCGCGCGACCCGATCGCCGTCACGCGCGGCAATCCTCGCGAGGATTTCAAGGCGGTGATCGAGGGCGGCAGCGAGCGGCTTGCGCGGGGAGTTTCGATCATTGTCTTTCCGCAGACGACGCGGACGCGCCGGTTCGACGCCTCCCAGTTCAACTCGATCGGCGTCAAGCTGGCCCTCCGCGCCAACGCGCCGGTGGTCCCCTTGGCCCTGCTCACCGACGCCTGGGGAAACGGCCGCTGGATCAAGGACTTCGGCAAGATCGACCCGGCCAGAACCGTTCATTTTGCCTTTGGCGAGCCGCTGGAGATTCAAGCTCGCGGCACGGAAGACCACCAGAAGATCATCCGCTTCATCGAGGAGCGGCTTGCCCGGTGGAGTCTTCCGAGCCCCGCTTGAGATGGCCGCGCTGCGCGACTGACAGGAGCCACGCAAATCCCAAGGTCCGCAGGTCAAAACCAACGGACAGCGGCCGTCTCTCACGGCCCTGAAGCCACCGGTTCCTCGCACCGGCGCTCGGCCAGCCTGTTCAGCAGGCCGAGCAGCGTCGCGACGATCTTCGGTTCGGCCTCTTCTTCCAGGCAACTCGACCGCGCCCGCCAGGTCGTGTAGCCGCCGAGCTTGTGTTGATCCGGCGGCGGCAGGTAGCCGGCATAGCCGTTGGCCACGGAAACGTTGAACGTCGGTTTCAGCGGGCTCTCGGCCTTGATCCGCAAGCCCGTGCTCCCATACACCTCGTTGGGCGTCGCCGCAATGCCCAACGGGCCGATGCGGATCGCCTGGAGCTTGATCTCCCGGGTGTCGGGCCACTGGTCCATGATCACGGTCTCCCGAGCGTAGATCTCCGGCCAGTTGCGCGGCTTGCCATTGGGGAGCTTCTCGACGACCAGTTGGGCTTCCTTGACCTCTTCAGGCGTCGGCTTGCGGACCTTGAGCGTCAACCGCGCCTCCTCCATCGCCAGCGGCGCCCAATCGTGGTATTGGATCGTCCTGTACGCCTCGAATGCGGCCTGGGCCACGTCGCGGCCAACGGTGAAACGGTCGAACTCCCGGCGGGGCCTGGTGAAGTCGCAGCAGTTCGCGTCGCCGCTGGTGCCATTGGAGAGCATCGCCACAAACGGCGGGTCAAGGTTCTCGGCGCCGATCCGCTTCTCGATCTCCGCCGCGAAGACGGCGAAGTAGTCGGCCGAGACAGGGCTCGAACCGGCGTAGTGCGTCGAGTAATTCGAAACCAGCGCAAGCGGCCGGCCGTCACGCGCCTGGATCGAGACGACCGCCACCTCCGGGTCCGCCGGCCCGGTCGGTCGCAACGCATTCGGGTTCAGATAGCCCGGGTTCATCTGCGCCTGGTCATTCGTCTTGCCTGTGAACGGATTCGTCCCGGCGGTGCCGGGCTTCATCAGAAAACGGCGGCAGAAGACGTTTGTGGGGTCCTTGCCCATGGCCCAGCCAATCCGCGCGGGAGCCAGGTTCTTGTTCGCGCGCTCGATCCCCGCGGCGATCCTGCCCGGCAGGTAGCCGGCATACGCCTCATCGCAATCGGTCCCCAACACGCCATAGACCGATGGCGCTGTGTGCGTGTGCGTGGCGGAGATCAACATCCGGTCAACGGGAATCCCGGTTTTTTCATGGGCCATCTGCTTGGCATCGTCCATCAGCGGACGGGGGATCAGCAGGCTGTCGACGACCGCGATCGCGATCTTGCTGACGCCGTCGTCCAGCACCAGGCAGCGGGCGTGCAGCGGGTCGACAACCTTCGTCGCCCCCTGCTCCAGAGAGCTCCCGCTGACGAGGACGGGGAATTTCGTCGGGGTCACGTCGATGGCATAGGCCCCTGCCCGAAAAACCCTCGCCGCACCTGGCTGTTCCCCCTCCGCCCCGAAGCTGCAAAACGGGTAGCCAATCGCGACCAGGATTGCCGGCACGAAGATGGCTCTCAGTCGATCGGGCATGCGCGCGCTCCTTTCTGGTTCCCAAGCTCTTGCCCGGCCCTGCTTCTCAAGCTCTCCTGCCCGGGGACCGCCGACCAATGGGAACGTGGTGTTGCGTCCCGGCTAGCTGAGCCACTCGCCGAGATGCTCGTTGACGAAATCATCGTCGGTCAGGTAAGGGTAGGTTCTCGTGACGCGGTCGAGTTCCTCGCTCTGCCCCGGGCTGAGGGTCTCTTCCGGGGCGAGGCACCACGCGCCGGCAAACAGCCCCTGCCGGCGGAGAATCTCGTGCACGCCGGCGATGCAGCCGGCGAACTGGTGGGCCACGTCGAACAGCGCCGCGTTCATGTCGGTGACTTCGATGTTCGTGGCCAGCAGTTCGGCGGGAATCGCGTTGGCCGCGGCGGCCCGGCGGCACGCGGCGTGCAACTCGACGGCGGCGCGGGTCCATACGGCCCAATGGCCGAGCAGTCCGCCGACCATCCGCCGCTCGACCTGCTTGCCTTGAATCTCGAATCGGTAGGGGGTCACCAGGTCGGCCACGAGATTGTCGTCGTTGCCGGTGTACAGGGCGATGTCGCCGCGGCCGGCCTCGGCCAGTCCGCGGACGACGTCGATCGTCTGGTAACGGTTGAAGGCGGCGATCTTCACGGCCACGACGCTCTCGATCTCGGCAAACCGCCGCCAGAAAGAGAATGGCAGAATCCGCCCGCCCACGCTCGGCTGGAGATAGAACCCGAAGACCGGGATCGCCTCGCCGACCGCGCGGCAGTGGTCGGCCAGCTCCGCGTCGCCGGCGTCGCGCATCGCGCTTAAGTTGAGCAGGCCGGCGTGAAACCCGCAATCGGCGGCCGCGGCGGCCTCCGCCACGGCTTCCCTCGTGCGGCCGCACACGCCCGCGACCCGAACCAGCGGCTCGGAACGCCCCGCATCGAGCTCGTCGAACACGTCGCGGGCGAGCGACAGCAACGGCGCAAACAATCCAATCTTCGCATCCCGGATGGCGAACTGCGTCGTATGGACGCCGACGGCAATCCCCCCCGCCCCGGCCGCGCTGTAGTAGCGCCAAAGCGCCCGCTGGCGCCGAGGATCGAACCGGCGGGTCGAGTCCAATGCCAAGGGAGTGGCGGGAATCACGGTTCCGCGATCGAGCGTCGCGCGGATCGACGGGGGCAATCGTCGGGACATGGCGGTATCCGACAGGCGTTCAGCGTAACGGGAAAAAATACGAGCGACCAAGCAGGGCCGCCGGGCGTTCAGGGCTTCCGGCGTCAAGCCTATTGTAAGGGATGCCGGCCCGCTTGCCATCCATCGCCCACGGCTTTCCCACGCTCCGCGGCAACCGAGCGGTTCCGCGATGGGGTCAGAAGCCCGCCCGCGGCGAAAACCGCATCGCCCGCTGCCGCCACGCCGGGCAGGAACGCGCGCCGGGTATTGCGGGCTGGCCTGCTGACGGTTATTTTCCGGGGAAACGCCGATCAACCACGCGGCAATCGGATCCAGCCCAGCGGCAGAGAGGGGACCGGATGTTTGAAACCGTGACCGTGGCCGGAGACAAGGCCCTCGAGGAACTGATCCGCTACCGGGCCCTGTTCCGCGACTCGGGCCAGTATCCGTTCCTCATCGGCGACTCCGAAGCGCTCGCCCAGCTTTCCGAACAGATGGAATTCGACAAGCGCCCCCTGGCGGAAATCCTCGCCGCGGCCTCGCTCTTCCGCGCCCAGGAATGGCTCGGCGAGCGCCGCGCGGAAATGGAGGCCGACGGGTGCGATTTCTCCGCGATCGAGGGCGTCTGGCCGGACGAACCGCCTGAACAGGGCCGCATCCAAGCCCATCGCGACACGCCTGCCGGGAGCACCAAGGAGACCGTGCTCCTCGGACGCGTCCAGATCGCCGAACCCTGGCAACTGCCCGCCGCCCTCCACTTCGGCGGCTGGAACGACTGCCCCGAGCCCGAAATCCACGCCGCCATGTTCATGCGCTGGCAGGAGCAATACGCCGCGGAGATTGTCAGCATCTCGGGCGACGTGGTCGAATGCCTCGTGGATCGACCGCCGACCGAGCGCCGCAGCGCAATCGAACTGGCGTGGGAGCAGTATCTCTTCTGCTACGACATCGTCGAGCAGGGCTGCCAGACGATCGCCAACCTCGCGGCCGCCCTCCTGAATTCCAACTACTGGCACTTCTGGTGGGACTGAGCCCGCAGTTCGGAATCCATCCCGCGCCTCCTCCGCGCCCCGGAATTCATCCCCGGTTACCCGAAGCGTACGCGAGACCCACCCGGCCGGCGGCCCTCGCGAACGCTTCGGGCTGACGCTCGGCTCATGAACAGTCCGGGCGAGAACCGCCATCAACCCCCGCCCACTCCCCGCAGCCGTGCGATCTCCGCGGCGTCCTTATCTCCCCGGCCGGAAAGACAGATCACCACCGCTTCGTCCCTGCTCTTCTCCGCGGCGATCTGGATCGCTCGCGCCACGGCATGCGCGCTTTCCAGGGCCGGCAGGATGCCCTCGGTCTGCGCCAGGGTGTCGAACGCGTCGAGGGTCTCCCCGTCGGTGGCGTAGGTGTAGCGGACGCGGCCGGATTCCTTCCAGTAGCTGTGTTCCGGTCCCACGCCCGGATAGTCCAGACCGGCCGAGACCGAATGGACGTCGCCGGTCTGGCCGTCGTCGTCCTGGAGGACGTAGCTGAAAGCGCCATGCAGCACGCCGGGCCGGCCGAAGTTGAGCGTCGCGGCGTGGTCGCCGGCCTTCGTCGACCGCCCGCCCGCCTCGACGCCGACCAGTTCAACGCCCCCCTCGTCAATGAACGCGTGGAACATGCCGGCCGCATTGCTGCCGCCGCCGCAGCAGGCCACGATCACGTCGGGCAACCGCCCGAGCTGCTCCAGGCACTGCTGGCGCGTCTCCCGGCCGATCACCGACTGGAAGTCGCGAACGATCCTCGGGAACGGGCTCGGCCCCACGACGGAGCCGAGGATGTAGTGGGTTGTCTCCACCGACGCCATCCAGTCGCGCATCGCCTCGTTGATCGCGTCGCGGAGGGTCCGCGATCCACTGGAGACGGGGCGGACCTCGGCGCCGAGCAGCCGCATGCTGAACACGTTGGGTTGCTGCCGGCGGATGTCTTCTTCCCCCATGTAGACAACGCATTCGAACCCGAACCGCGCGCAGGCCGTTGCCGTGGCCACGCCGTGCTGGCCGGCCCCGGTCTCGGCGATCACCCGCGGCTTGCCCATCCGCCGCGTCAACAGGGCCTGGCCAAGCGTGTTGTTGATCTTGTGCGAACCGGTATGGTTCAGGTCTTCGCGCTTCAGGTAGATCTGGGCCCCGCCGCACCTTGCGCTGAGGCGCTCGGCATGGTAGAGAGGGGAAGGCCGGCCGACGTAATGCCGGTACAGGTCGGCCAGCTCCAACTGAAACGCCCGATCGCCAACGGCCTTCTCATACTCCGCGCTGAGCTGGCCCAGCGCCTTGATCAGCGTCTCCGGAACGTAGCGGCCGCCGAACGGGCCGAATCTGCCGGCCTCCTCGGGCGCCGGGTTTGTGGTGGTCATGCACGAAGTCTCTCTGCGGTGGACTGAAAATCGGTCGCGGCGGCACGACACTGCCCGCACGAGCCAGGACCGGCTTCTGCTGCGGCGAAACACCCGCTCGCCCCGCGCCGACCCCGCCTCGGTGGGGAAAAATCCATTCTCCGGCCGGCCGTTCCCGCGGTCAAGGGGATGCGTGCTCCGTCACGCGGGCGTGCCAGGCTGCCCGCGGCGGCCCGACGGCAGACGAATTCCCAGACACCGCCCGTCAGGGCCGGGTTCGCAATTGCCTGCGGATGGATCACTTCGCGGGCGCGGCCGGCTGCTCGACCACCGTCGATCCCGGTTCGGCTTGCGGCGGCGCGGTGGGATTCTCCGGATACTCGACATCCGGCGAACCGCAGCCGGCCGAAAGTGCCAGGAGGGCGGCCGGCAGGAGCAGCCAGCGGCGGATTCTCTGGATTGCGTTCATCGACTTTCTCCACACTGCCGAGCCGGCTGAGTCTTTGCCAATTCCGCGCCCCTCGCGCGCGGACGGCTCCCCCCGGCGCGGCCTTGTTTGTTTCCGCTCCCTTGGGAGGTCCCATCCCGGGCCCTGCGGGGTCAATCGAGCGGCGCGATCTGGCCGTCGCTCATCCCCGAGCTTGCCTGGAAGATCCCGCGGTCGATCGTCTCGGCGACTCCGCGAACCGAACCGTCGACCAGGCAGAACTGCACGATCCCCGGGTGGCGCGCGGTCCACTGCCACCAGCCCTCGCCGATCCCCCAGCCGGTCGCGGCCATCCCGCAGCCGGCCCAGGAAAAAGCGAAATGCCGGCCGTCCTCGTGCCCCGAGTCGCCGCCGATGTTCTCGCCGAACAGGAGGGTGTTGCTGGAGCCGTCGCGAACGTCCTTGAAGCGGTTCTGCGAGCGGTTCGTGAACACCCCGGCCCACTTGTCCCAATCGGCGTTGCCGGTCTTGCCCATCCCTCCGGCGATGCCCAGGTAGTGAGTTCTTCCTAGGACTTCCGCACTCTCGTCGTCGTAGCGCCCGCCGGCCTCGACGACCTCGGCGGCGGCCGTGTCGTAGAACAGGTGGATTGTGATCAGGGTCCTCGCCGGTCTGGCCTCGTTTTCCGAGGGGCAGCAGAACGCCCGGAGCCTGGTCTGGGCCGCCGCCCAGGCCTCGGTCCGCGCCCAGTATCCCTCCCCCACACGCGCCGCGTCGAAGATCGAGATGTCGCCGTAGTTCGAGCGTCCGGCGTCGAGCTTCTCGTGGACTGCGCCGATCTCCAGGTAGGGCAGCAGGTGGGTCAAGGCGCCGACGAACTGGCCCGTCCAGGGGGGGACCGGCGCCTGGGGGTTCGGTCCCAGGTAGCCCGGCGGGAACCGGTTGTGCGCTGCGTGGAAGTTGTGGGCGGCCAGGCCGAGTTGCTTCAGCCGGTTGCTGCAATCCGCGCGGCGCGCGGCCTCGCGCGCGGTCTGGACGGCAGGCAGCAGAAGGGCGACGAGAATGCCGATGATCGCGATGACGACCAGCAACTCGACCAGCGTGAAGGCGTTTCGGCGGCCAGGCACAATCGGGTTCCCACCAGGAGGTTCCGCTTCGCCCCGGAAGGCGCCCGGATCGATCCGTTTGTCCGCGGGAGGCGCGCGGGGAGCCTTGTTTCCAGATTATACGTTACGGCCGCAGGGTTGGCATCGCGGCGGCGGAGAGAATCGCGGCAGCGGGCCTGGCCACCCCCCCCCACCGCGCGCAGTTGCCCGCCGGGGAGCGCCGCCCCGCCCGGTCCGAGACCGGGCCGATCAGGACGTGACCGGTTGCCGCGCGGCGCGGCCGGCGGGCCTCAGGTGCGGCACGTCTTCGCGCTCGCCGTGTCCAGCCGGCCGCTTCTCCTCCAGGCGGTCCATGGCCTCGCGGGCCTGCTCCTTGCGGATCTCGCGGAAGCCGCTCTTCCAGAATTGATTCCCGAGCGGGGAGGCCAACAGGGCCGGCAGCACGAGCAGGTTGCCGATCGACGAAACGGTCAGCATCGCCAGCATCATCGCGCCGAACCGCTGCGTGGGGGTGAACTCGCTGAACATGAATGCCGAGAGACCCAGCCCGATTACCCCCCAACTCTGGTAAATCGCCCGCGCACATTCCTCGTAGCCGTACATGATCGACTGGCTGCGATTCATGCCCCGCTTCTGCCCCTGGCGGCAGAAGATCATGAAGTGGATCGCGTCGTCGATCGTCACGCCGAGCGCCACGGCGGGCACCATCACCGTGCCCGCGTCGATCACGATCCCGGTGTGCCCCATGTAGCCGAAAACAAGCGCCAGCGGGAACAGGCTGGGGATTGCCAGCAGGATTCCGGCGGACCAATCGCGCATCAGGAAGATGATCGCGATGCCGATCAGCGTCAGGTCGCCCGCGAAACCCAGCAGCAGGCCGTCGAGCATCGACCGCTGGGCCTTGTAGATCAGCGGGACCAGTCCGGTGTAGACGGCCGAAATGCCCTCGACCCCGCGCGCCCGGTAATCGGCCAGGACCGGATCGACCTGGCGGCGGATGTCGTGGATGAACTCCCCGTAGTCCAGGTCGTTCAGAGCCCCGACCCGCGCACTGACGCGCCACAGTTCTTCATTCTCTTCGCTGCACAGGTAGTCGCTGAGCTCCTCGCGGCTCCGGTTCAGGAGCGTGATCCAGGTCCGCCGCTCGATCATGCCGGGCCGCGCGGGGAGGCTGCGGGTGAAGGTTGGCGCCGCCAGCGTGCTCCCCACCTCGGGCATCGCCCAGATCGTCCGCCGCACGTCCTCGACCAGGCGGAGCTGATCCAAGATGTCCAGATTGCACTTCTCCTTGTCGACGCGGATTACGACTTCCATCGGCACCAGCGGGCCCAGGTGTTCCTCCAACCAGGCGTAGTCGTGCAGAATCTGGGCTTTCGGGGAGAACAGCCGCATCAACTTGACGGATGTCTCCATCTTCGAGACACCGTAGAGTCCGGCGCACATCAGCGCCAGGCAGATGGCGATCACCACCCCGTTGCGGCGGATAATCCAATCGCCGACGCCGCGCCACTTGGGCGAAAGACCCGGGTCGTATGCGTGCAGCCCTTCCTGGTTGATGTTCTTGATCGGCCAGGTTTGCAGCGCGGCGGGCAGGTACAGGCAGCAGACGACCAGGCTGATCATCACCCCCAGCGCCGAATAAATGCCGAACATGCGGATCGGCACCAGCTCGCTGACCCCCAGGGACACCAGGCCGATCGCCGTCGTGCTGGTGGCCAGGAACAGGGGCAGCCCGGCGCGTCGCACGGCCTGGTCGGCCGCCCCCTCGACCGTGCCGTGCTCGTTGGCCGCGTCGCGGTAATAGTTCGCCAGGTGGATCGCGCCCGAGATCGCCGTCACGTAGACCAGCGAGGGCATCGTCAACAGGATCGCGTTCATCGTCGAGCCGGTGAAATACACCGCGGCGAGGCTCAATCCGGCGGCGAAAATCCCGGTCGTAAAGACCATCGCCGTCAGGCCAAAACTCCTCAAACACCACCACGAGATTACCAGCCCGACAACGCCGCAAATCCCGGCCAGCTTGTAGAGCGACTTCTCCCCCTCGGTGTCAATCGCCACGTTGTCCACCGGCGGACCGCCCATGTGGAGCTGGTCGGGCGAGATCGCGCACTCCTTCTCCGCCACCTCGTAAACCTTCTCCACCACCGCGTGGAGAAATTTCTTCTTCCGTCCAAACGTCCGCTTCGCCTGCTCGGCATTCCAGATCGCCTCGCCATCCGGGTTGACCGTCAGAACGAGGCATGTCTGCTTGCCATCGGGCCCGATCACGAACCCCTTGAGACGCTCGATCGCCTCCTCCGGCGACAGACGCTGATCCTCGATCAGCATGTCCCGCAACTGCGTGCCCGTTATCGCGTTGGTGAAGAATCGAAACGGCGGAACTCGGGAAGTCGGATCCTCGTCAGGGGGGAGCAGCTTGCGCGCCAAGAGCTCCAACGCGGGGCTGTCCAGCGTGCAGCCCTCCCAGCTTACCAGGACGAACATGTCGCTTTCGAATCGCTGGCGATACCACCTGAAAGTCGTCGTCTCCTCGTATTGGGCTGGCAGCCAGGATTTCACATCGTTCGAGTTGCTCATCAAGGATCGCCTGGTCCCGACCCACATCATGGGCATCAGGAAGGCGATGATCATTAAGACTTTGAGGCTGTTTCGCGCAAAGAAGGCTGGTTTCATGCGTTCAGGGAACCCTTCCGCGAAGCGGTCTTTTCCGATGTTACCACGGTTACGGCCCGCATTGATGCCAAAATCGGTTCGCGTGCCCCAACGGCTGAAGACGGCACCCGTCAGCCGGTCCTGCATACCCAAAGCATAAAGTCGCAGTTCCGCGGGTTCATCCGCCGGGGTCAAAAGAAATGCAGCCAGCGCCGAGATACCGCCCCAGGGGGGGGCTCCCGCCCACGCACGCAGCTCGGCAATCGCCTCGCTCCATGCAGCACATGCCCCATCGCGCTTCAGTCGATCCTAACTACCGCTCCGCCGACCGTCAAGCCGTACTTGAAGTCCGAAACAGCCGCCAACCCCCCCCCGAACGATTGGTGCAATCCCCCTTCCGCGGAAACGGGCGGCGACAAAAAAACGCCCGCTCCGACTCGCGGCCGGAACGGGCGACTTGTGGGCGAAACAAAGAGGGCCGTATGGTGGGGCAGGGACCATACGACCCGAGGTTGTGGACGTGAATCCACAACCAGTGAACGAGTAGTATATATTGCTGATCGTCGCCTGCAATACTTTTTTAGAAGGGGTGCAGAGTGGCCCGTCGTGGGGAGGGCGGCCGTCCAACTGGCTCGCGGCCGATCTCAGCCCGAGCGGAGGAAACGCGAAATCCGCTCCAGTGCCCGCAGGTGGTCGCCCGGCTGGTTCGGCGGCGAAAGCAGCAGGAAGATCGTCTTGACCGGCGCCCCGTCGAGGCTGTGGAAATCGACGCCGCCGGGCGCATAGCCGACGGTCCCAACCACCCGCGCGATCGAGGGGTGTTTCACGTGTGGCACAGCGCACTCATACCCGATCGCCGTCGTTCCCAGTTGCTCGCGGCGGATCAACGAGTCGATCACGTCGGGCAGCGATTTCTGCGGCACGTGGCCGTGCTCCGCCAGGCTCCGCACCAGCAGCCCGATCGCCTCGTTGCGGTCGCCGGGCTGCATCGCGTGGAGGATCGCCTCGTGCACGAGGAAATCGAACTGTTCAACGCCCGGCAGGTGCGGAAGCCAGAGAACATACCCGCAGCTCGGACAGGGCATGTTGCCGGGCGGAGCCGTCGGTTCGATCGGCAGCTCCTTCTGGCAATTCGGGCAGCAGCGGAAATGGCTCGTGGGCGTCGGCATACTGGGAGTCCTCGTTCGCGTTCATCCTTGGGGACGCGGTCCGGTTTCATATCGTTCGGCCTCGTGGATGACTTTCGCCACTTCGGCCCGGTTGGCCAGGTAATAGACATAGCCGATCGCCGCGATTACCACCGTCACGATCCGGTAGCTGAGAGCGACGACCAGCCCCTGGCCGGAGGCAATTGCCCCGCCCCCGGTCGGCACCTGCGTGTACAGGAAGTTGAGCACGATCTCGAACGGCCCGGCGACGATCGGCAGCACGCCCGTGGCGGCCCCCAAGGGGCTGATGACGAAGTGCATCGCCAGCGAAGGGGCATGCTCGTACAAGGCCGCGCAGATCAGGTAGACGCCGATCGAGAAAAAACTGTGTACGGCCACGCTCATCAGCGCGGAGGCCAGGACCACCGGCCAGCGGCGCCGATACATGGCCACCGCCTCGGCGACCTTCTCCAGCAAGCCGCCGACGACCGGCGTCTTCGCCAGGAGCCGCGTCGAAGCGCCGCCCGAAAGGTCCGGCGCCATCAGGGCGATCATCGCCACCGTCCCGGCGATCGTGATCGCGTGGGTCGCCGTGCAGATCGTGCGAACCAGCTCGTTGCCGAAGTCCGCGAAACCGGTCAGCAAGATCGCCGCCGACGCCACCACGAACAACAGGTACAACCCGATCACCCGGTCGACGAACACGCTCGCCACCGCCTGGGTCCGCCGGCCGGGACAGGAGAGCGCTAGCAGGTACGCCTTGAGCAGATCGCCGCCCACCACGCCCATCGGCGCCAGATTGAACAGGTATCCCACCAGCCCGATCCGCAACGCGTCCTTCAGCGTGAAGGGAATCTCCAGCGCGCGGACCAGGTAGTACCAGCGGATCAGCGTCAGCAGAACGGCGGTCCCGCTGAACACCAGCGACAACCCCAGCAGCGGCCAATTCTTCGACTGATGCGCCAGCGTTGTGAACGCGTCGTCCTTCTGCGCATCCCAGAACAGGTAAGCCAGGATGGCGATCGGCACGCCGACCTTCACGGCGAGCAGAGCGGTTCTTTTGACCATGCCGGTTTCCTGTCCGCGACGAAAGGCCTGCGTCGCCCGCTGTCGGCAAGCTGCATGAACGTTGGATTATAGCAGGAACCCGCAGCGCCCGCAGCTCGGGCGCCGCCGCGGGGGCTGTCTCTCTCCCGCGGGCTGGCGGCGCCGCGGAATCGCCTAGAGGGCCTTCCGCGCCAGCCGTTCCGCTTCGACCTGGCCAAAATGCCAGAACAGGTCGTCCCACAAGAAGGGCTTCGCCACCACCGCGCGGGCGCCGGCCGCGAGGAAACGGTCCCGCTCCCGGCAGCGAGGAAAATCGGCCAGAACGATCACCGCCGCATGCCAATCGGATCGCAGCCGGCGGAGGACGGCGATCTCCTCGTCCATCCTGCCCGCCGCGTCGAAGAGGATCAGCCCTGGACTGTCCAGCGGCAGATCGTCCGGCGGGCGTAGCCAGCGCGCCGAGTGGCCCCGCCGCCGACACCCGTCGGCGAGCAACTCGTAGAGGTCGTGTTGCCAGGTCACGATGTCGACCAGCCCGGCGCCGTTGGCATCGAAACCGCCCGCCAACACCAGGCATCGCTCCTCTTCACCCGCCGTCGGCGGCAGGCTCCAGACCGACGCGCCGCCCGCCAGCAGCCGCCCCAGCTCGCGATCGCAGTGGGATACCCATTGGTGCCAGAAGACGCGGACCGCGCCCGGCCAGGGCCGGCCGGTCCGCGTCTCCCCTTCGCACCAGGGACCGAGCAGGGCGACCATCCGCGCCAACGGCGCCGCGCTGCGGATCGGCGCGATCTGCGATTCCGAGAACTCGTCCGGGTAGGATTGGACAACCACGACCACGTCGGGTACCAGCGATTCCCGCTCCAGAAGGGCGATCCCTGCGGACGCATCAGCAGCCGCCACGACCCTGCCCCACGACTCCAACGCCTGCCGGGCACCGCCGAACTCCGGCCGCGACAGGTCGCCCAGACACAACATTGCCAGTTGACCGGGCCGGCCGTCCGAGGAGTCGCGAGTCTGATCTTCCATCAACACGCTCGATTGCACCCAGGCTGCGGTCTGATCCCCCCGGCCGCCTACAGCGTCGCCTCCGCCACGGCGATCAACCGATGCACGCTTGGCGAATCCTCCGCCTCGCGCAAATTCTGGAGAAAACCCGGACTTCCGAGCACGCGGGCCAGCCGAGCCAGCGTTCGCAAGTGGCCGCGATCGTCGACCGAGCAAATCAGGAAGAACAGGTCAGTCAAGTTGCCGAAGCCGCCGCCAAACGGAATCCCCGAAGCCGACCGGCCAAACGCCAGCAGGGGTTGCCCCAGAATCGACGCCATCGGACGCCGCGGGTGAAGCAGCGCCACGCCATTGTCAAGCGCTGTCGGATGCATCTCCTCCCGATCGCGGACCGCCGCCGCCATCTTCTCCGGATCCCACAAGTATCCGGTCCCAGCCGCCAGGTCCACCATCGCCGTGATCGCCGAGTTCCTCGTCTTCGCCATCAGCGGGATCGCAATCGCCTCGACCAAGAGGATCTCGGCCAGGACAATCTCCTGGGCATCCTCCGGACCCCGGTTGCGGCGCAGCGCCCCTTCGACGTTCACCAACTCCTCCTCGTCGGCCAGGCCGATCCGGGTCTCAAGCCAGTGATGAATCTCCGCGCGGGAAAACCGCCACTCGCCCCCAACCTTCCGACCGGGAAGCTTGCCGCGATCCGCCAGCCGGCCAACCTTCTGTGGCAAAAGGTGGAGGTAGGCGGCCAGACTCTCCAGATCGAAGTCCTCGTGGGGCATGAAAACACCGCTGCATGGGCCCAAGCGCCGGGGCTGTAAATCCCGTAGACCGCCATGATCGCCGATTTTCACAAACCTGTCCAGGCCCGCTCCGCCGACCCCGTCCGACAACACGTAGGACGGGGATCCCGGCCCGTTGCGGTGTCTTGTGGTGACGCAGCGCTGGCGTTTTGACGGTGCAAGTGGCACTCGCCTTGGCGAACGTTTCGCGCCCACGCCAATCGCCCCGGATTGCTCCGCACCACCCTACATGCTCCTGTACGAATCAGCGTCGCGCCCCATCGATCAGCACCTCCACGCCATCCGGCGCCGTGTAGCTCGTCGCCACGCTGCCGTCCGGGCGCTTGTCATGACGGACCCGAACCACGCCCCGCGGGGTGGGCAGACCGCCCTCCGCCCAGGCCAGATCGGCCAACTGCGGCCGAATCCGGACTCTCTTGCAGCCCGGTTCGAGCACCTCGATGCCCAGCACGTGCTCGCTCAGCCAGGCCGTCGGGCCGGAGGCCCACCCGTGGCAGAGGCTGTGGCGGAGCCCCTTGTAGCAGTAATTGCCGAAGTCCGCGTGAATGTCCTTCTTGCCTTCCGGCACGAACTGGTCGATCCGCCCGGCATTGTCCATCCACTCGATGTCAAAATCCTCCCAGAAGGTCGTCGCGCCCAGGTCGAGCATGCCCCCCCAATACTGGCGAATGCAGTCGATCGCGCCCTGGTAATTGCCGGCCTTGGCCATCGCCTCGAGAATGTAATAACCATAGAACGTCGACATCCGCTTCGCGCCGTCCACTGCCAGGTAGGTCTCGTTCATTTCCGCCGCCGGCGCAAGCCCGGCAAGAGCCATCAACGCGGCCGCCTGTTTCGAATTGTTCGGGTCCGGCACGTGCCGGCGGAGCCGCCCGGCGGACCCGCGGCATTCAGCGGCCGTCTTCCCCTCGCCCAGCGTGTCGCACAGCTCCGCCCCGGCGTCCATCGTCATCGCCAGCAGCGATTGCAGGCCCGCATGGATCGCCGGCTCGTTCTCCGACGAAGGCCAGTCCAGGAAACGGCCGTCGAGCTGCTCTTCGTTCCGCTCGTTGACCTTGGCCATCAACTGGCCAAGCAGCGGGACCAGGTAGGCCTTCTGCTCTTCGAGATACGCCCGATCGCCGTGGTGCAGGTACCACTGGTGGTGAATCAGCACCCACCACATCGAATACGAGCTGATGCCGTTCATCCAGCCGGGCAGCGGGAATACGTCGCGGGCGTAATCGAGACTCGCCGGCACAACCGGGTTGGCCCCGAAAACCGCGCAAATCGTCATTGTCTCCGGGTGCATGTCGCCAATCCAGACCAGCCGGTCGCGCTTGATCCCGTCCCACAGATAGTGCTGCATGTTCAAATGGACTGTGTAGGCCCCGGTCCGCCAAATCCGGTTGAGCCGTTCGTCGCTGCACCGGAACCAGCCCAGGTAGGGAATGTCGCGGTACGCCAGGATCGCATGGACCTCCTTCAGCAGCACCGTCCGCTCGCCGTCGACCAGGTCGATCCGCGCGAAGCGGAAACCGCTGTTGCCGACCTCCACGCTCCCCAGCCAGGGCGCTTCGACCACCAGGTCGCGCATCGCGTGGTCGTTCGTCGCGCCCCCCACGCCGCCGATCTCCGACATCGCCTCACTCACCGATTCGCCCAAGCGGATACGAAACCGCACCGGCGACTTGCCGTCCGACATCCCGAGCACCAATTGCAGCCCCCCCTGAAGCTCGATGCCGAAATCGAACAGGATCGCCGGCGCTGGCTTGCCGGGCTGGCTCGTGAGCGTGCATAGCCCCCGCCGGACGGTTGCCGGTTGCCGTGTCCCCCTCTTCAGCAGCACGGACGCACCGGAGATGGTTTCGCCGCTATCGTCCGATTTCCAGAGGATCGCCTGGGGAGTGATGAATGCGCGGACCGTGGCGTCGATCTCCGCGCGGTCGCCCGCGGCGGCCCGAACGGCCGGCGGCACGTCGCCCTGGCTGGCAGCGGGCGCGGCGGCCCAAGCAAGAATCATCCCCAGCGCGATGTAGAACGCGGATTTCATGGCGGCTCCTCAAAGCTACGGTTGTCTGGCCTGCTGGCGGTTTCGCCCTGCCGGTTAGCCCGGATTGATCATCAGCCGCCGACTTTTTGACTGCCCCGCGCTATCGCAAATGCGAACCGCAAGCGAGGCCAACTCGTGTTGAACGCCGTCGCTTACGCTTCAGGTCAACGGCCGGCTGATGACTAACCCGGGGTAGTCTCCCATTCTACCGCCCTGGCGCCGCGGGGTGCACGTCCGCCTTTGCGGGCGTTGGCTGGGTCCGGAAAAGGTCAAGCAGAGAATCTGTGAACCAAATGGCAATCTGGCTGGTGCGGGCAGTTTGGTGAAAACGTGCCTCTCGCCCAACAGCGCGGGTCACGGATGCCGCCCCCCATCGCCCGGCGAGAGGGTCTGCGGGTTGGCGTGTGGGTGCTCGGCAGCAGTGCCCGCCGTGCTCCTTGGGTCAGGGCACACCGTTCGCTATGGCCTTGGGAACGATGTTTGGACCGCGCGTCTTCGCGCTGCGGGTGTCCACAATTTCCCTCCCAGCGGTAGAATATAAGTAGGCGGGATGTGGCTCGGCGACAGGTCGGGTTGCCTCGATCGGGCCGATCCCGATCCGCACTTCGCACAGGAGGCCCAACACCATGTACGCCGCCATCGCTCCGTCGCCCCTTCGCATCCCTCGCGCCCGGATTCACGCCGCCGCGATTCTCCTGTGTGCGGCGACCCTCTCAACCGCAATCATGCAACCGGCGCGCGCCGGCGGGCCGGAATCATACCCAATCGCCCACCCCTGGTACGGCTATGGCGGCCCCTACTTCGGCCCCTACTTCGGCCCCTACTTCGGCCCTTACCCCGATCACGCCGCGACGGCCGCCGAGTCGTATCGGCGGGGCCTGGCGGACGTTCTCCGAGCCGGAGGGGAATTCAATCGCCTCACGTCCGAAGCGGCGCTCAACCTCCAGGCGGCCCGCGCCCAGGCGATCACCAACGCCCAGGACTCCGTCGAGGCGTATTTCAACATCCGCCGCCAAGCCCGCGACTATCGCCAGACCGAGCGCAATCCGCGCCCATCGATCGAGGCGGTCGGACGCTACGCCCGCGATGCCAGGCCCCGCGAACTCAGCCTTAGCGAGTTGGATTCGCTCACCGGGCGGATCAATTGGCCGATCCTCCTCCGGCACGAAATGTTCCAGGAACCAAGGGAGAGCTTGGACGAGCTCTTCGACCGCTGGGCCGTCTCCCGCAACCTCGGCGCCGCCGATCGTTTCGGCCCGCGGGAGTACCTGGCGATTCTCCAACGGACCGGCGAGATGATCGAGCAGCTTCGCCAGCAGATTCAACGCCTGCCGCCCCAAGATTACCTCAACGCAAAACGGTTTCTCGAGAGCCTCGCCTTCGAGGTCCAAAGCTCGAACCGCTCGGAGGGGCCGCCGGCCGCCGACGTGTCCCAGACCACCCAATAAAAGCAGGCTCTCCCGCTTTCAACCCCTCTGCGGCCCTTTGGAGTGCGGCGACTGATCGCCGCTTTCAGCCGCTCTGCGGCCCTTTGGAGTGCGGCGATTGATCGCCGCTTTCAGCCGCTTCGCGGCCCTTTGGAGTGCGGCGATTGATCGCCGCTTTCAGCCGCTCGGCGGCCCTTTGGAGTGCGGCGACTGATCGCCGCTTTCAGCCGCTTCGCGGCCCTTGAACGCCGCCAAAGACCGCCAACGCCTTCGCCGCACGTCTCACCGCCCGCCCGGCAACATCTCCGTTTCAATCCGCGCCAGCCCGACCCCAAACACCGCCCGTGCAATCTCGTCGAGCACCGCCCGATCGGCCTGGAGGTGCAGCGTGCGGTGGCAGTGCGTCAGCGACTGGCCGGACCCAAGCGCGGCCGCCGGCGAGAGCGACTCGATTTCGTAAAACGCGCCCATTCCCTTCACGCCCGGCGCCGGCGGCCCGTCGTTGTAGGCATTGGCCACGTCGCCGCTGTACGGGGCCGGCGCGTCGAGGCCCCAGCTGTTGTTCATGTAGTCGCAGCAGGTCGGGTCGTCCGGCATCGTGAACTGGACGAGCGTCAGCGTTCCGGAGGCGAAGTCGACCGAGCCGAGCACGTTCTTCGCCCGCCGCTGCGAGGTCCCGATCTTCGCCCGATACTGGCCATCGGCGCGGAGCAGGATCGCTTCGGGCAGGATCTTCAATCGGTCGGCCGGCACCGGGCCGAAATAGTCGGACTTGACCGCCGGACCGAGCGACTCCTCCTCGCCCGGCCGGTAAGGCACGACGATCACGGTCTCCGGCCCCGCATTGAGCATGCCCAGAATCCAGATCGAGACCATTCCGTCATCGCGGTGCATGTCCGGGCCGCAATTCCGGATCGAGTTGACCGTCTCATAGGCCACGCGCCGCACGCCGCCGGCGAGCATCGGCCCGGCGGCCCGCCCAAACAGCCGCTGGAGGTCTTCGCCGCCGAGCAGGCGGACTTCGCGAGTCACCGCCAGATCGAACCGCGCTGCCGAGGCGTTTTGCAGCTGCATCCGCCGCGACATCCGGCAGGAGGCGTCCCCCGCCGTGCTGGCCGCCTCGTAGGGCCCCGCGTTGAGCGCCGGCGGCGTGTGCCAGTTGGCGAGCGTTTGCGCCGCGCCCGGGGCAAACCAGAGGCTGAACCGCCCCCCCTCCGGCGACAGCCACATCCGATCTTCCGCCCCGTAGTTGTTGAACTGCGGATCGTGCTTGCCCGCTTCGATAAACGAGCGATTGACGAATCCGAAGCTCACGCCGTCGTCGCCGCCGCAGGTCGACGTCATCACGCGCCCCTGCCACTCGGGGCAGACGGCGACCCGCGCGCCGCGCTCACCCGAGAGCTCGACGACCCGTGTGTGTTCCCCGAGAAACCCGCGCACCGTGCCGTACGTCATCTCTTCCCCTCTCGTCTCCAGTCCCAACACGCCCGCCACACCGAAAACGACCGCGGCACGAACGATCCTCCAGGCCATCGGCATCACCCTTCTTCCTCCCGGATCGGTTGCCCATCAAGCGGTGTCCTCTCGATCCCGCCCCCATCCGGCTCGCCCGGGTGGAGCGCGAAATTGGCGGCTACCAGCTGCATCGAGACTCGATCCTGAAAAGCCCGCGCTAGCGCACGGCACATAGATCTTCTTCGGAACAGGACTTTTCGCCGCGCAGGCCCTGAGCCTCTCCGCCCGGCCGTTGCATTTGTCTTCAATCGAGATAATCATAATATGGTTCGCGACTGATTCAAAGCATCCACGAAAGGGAGCCCCGCCGATGAGACGATCACTTCTTCTGGCCGCCGTCGCCAGCCTTGCTCTTGCCCCGCTTGCCTTGGCCGATGAGGGGGTCGTGCCGATTTTCGACGGCAAGACCTTCAACGGCTGGAAGGCCAACGAAGGCGGCAAGTCGTGGACGATCGAAGACGGGGCCCTCACCGGCCGCGGCGGCCGCGGCCATGTCTTCTACGTCCAGGACGAGCTCGACGACTTCGAGCTCAAGGTCGACGTCAGAATCAACGAGGGGGGCAACTCCGGCATCTACTTCCACACCAGGTACCAGGAGGAGGGATGGCCGGCCGCCGGGCATGAAGTCCAGGTCAACAACACCCACGCCGACCCGGTCAAGACGGGTAGCCTCTACGACGTCGTCAAGCTCTACGAATCGGCCGGCAAGGACAACGAGTGGTTCACGATGCACATCGCCGTCAAAGGCGACAATCTCCGCGTCACGGTCGCCGGCAAGCTCGTGCTCGATTACACCCAGCCGCCCGGCGTGACGATCCCCCGCCGGATCGACCGCGGCACGATCGCCTTCCAGCAGCACGATCCCAAGAGCGTCGTCCAGTACCGCAACATCCTCCTGAAGAAGCTCAACTGAACCGACACCTCTGGCGGAAGAGGCAACTTCGTCGAAACCTGGCGAATCAGCCAGTCATCCAGCTGCAATCCCGGTATCCTTGGACGAACCGGTGCGCCAAGATCGCCGCACGCCGCATGTGGGCGGAACAGATGTCCGGGTCGAGCAGGAAGTCCATCGCTCCTCCAATTGCGGGGCTTCGGGCCGATGATCCGCCTTCCGAGCCTTTTGGATTTCGTCCATGATCCCATCCCCCCCTCGTCGTTCTCGGCCAAGGCTCCCTCCGTGCGAAGCAGGCCCTCACCGGTCTTGCGCGGCGATTTCGGAAGGACGGTCCCTTGGACCTCGACCTCCTGCCCTTCGGTGACCCCCAGGTCTTTATCGAGTTCGATGGTCCGTCCATGAACCCTGCCGTGATATTTTCAACGCACATGCTCTCCTTGCCTTCAGACCAACTCCGAACCCAGCCCCCGCGGCAACACGGCCCCACCCTCCCTTCTATCCCGCTCTCCGCTTTCCGCTCTCCGCTTTTTTACAACATAGCACTTTCGGCTAGTATATAACTTACGTTCACGCCCCCAGCCATAACCCCCATCCCCCAAACCACTTCAGCCTACCCCCCAAGCCGAAG